>ERZ825159.312-NODE-312-length-66209-cov-17.127717_pt1 | contig 66209 bp, 52 predicted proteins | sample MGYA00519932_ERZ825159 | MGnify/ENA primary metagenome ERZ825159 (study PRJEB31778, sample SAMEA3449191) | human gut metagenome | biome: human gut; feature: human-associated habitat; material: faeces | place: United Kingdom | collected 2010/2012 ... | reverse complement strand
CATAAAGACCATGTTCTTCTGCAAGAGCGTTCCGGTTTCAAAGTTCTTGAGCTTATAGATTGCCTCCGTCAGAGCGTCCATAGGCAGGCTCTTGTTGATCCGCTGCAAGGAAGGTAGCAGAACATCCTCATAAAGCGGCGAGTGATAATCGCGCTCCACGTCCGGTCCATAGATATAGTTATAGCCCAGTTCTTCATTGAGAAGCTGCAAGACAGCGTTCTCGTAATTTGATTCTGTAAAATATCCTGCCATAGTTTGTCACTCCCTTTTACGCCAGACTCGCCCCGAACTGATCCAGCGTGTTTTCTGCATCTCTGTCGGTGACAGGCTTATTCATTGCCTTCTCAATCAAGCTGAGAAGGTTCTTCGCTCTGTCAATGAAATAGCCATTAAAGTCATTTGCCTTCAATTTTGCGTAGTCAACAAAGTGCGATTCTACCCGTGCTTGCAGTTCATCCTCGGTCAGTCCATCAACCTTCTTTAGAATTGCCCCCAGATACTCACTCGGCGCATTTCCTCCAATCGAGCGGTTAGTTGCTGGAAGAATCGGCGTCTTGTTAATAATAGAATTATATCGTTCGCGCTTGATACCCATTTTCTCGCAATATGCCTCTGGGAAGATATGGTGAATGTCCGGAGACTCAAGCATACTGTTCACAATGTCAATCGTCGTGTTGTTCATAAAATCACGGCATTTCTCTTTGTAGAGAAGAGCCATAATTCCCTTATATGCCGCACTCAAACGGGTTTGAAGGGTCAGCAGCCGCGTAGAAGAAAAGACTGCGCTGTTGATCGTGTGCATCGCATTTGGACGTCCGTTAACCTCTTCAACCATGTCCTCAATGTCGTAGGCATACCGGGTTTCATTAGCCCCACCGTACATCTCACCCAGAATCCCGCACCAATACCACCGAGAGAGCGTTTTAATTGTGTTTGGTTCATTGCATTTGGATTTTCCGAGAACAGCACAGATTGCCGCAAGTGGAATCAACTGCGTTGTATAGGGCAAATCTCTTTGACGGAAAACGCACTGATCCCGAAGAAGAAACTCCTTTGCTATTTTGAACCCAGACAGCACTACATCCCGGTTCGCTATGTACGATTCATAAGGAAGTCCCAGAACATCCTTCTTTTTGCAGGAGATTGTGTTTGTCTTTCCAGATTGCTTGTTCAAATAGCTTGTATAGAGGCATACAGTTGTCAGGAATGTAGTCTCATCAATCCCATCGAACAGGTCTGTTCTCAGTGTGTCACCGAAGCCACAAATGGCATTTCGACACTGCACCCAGTCTTTTCTCAGGTCAAAGTCTCTTGTGGCATAAGTTGCGGTAACAAGCTCAAACACCGTGAGAGGAACACCGCCGGTATTGACGTTCTCAAACACCTTGCATACCGCCTCTCGCGGCGTGGACTTGTCCAGCGTAATCACGGGCAGCTTATACCCGGAAATTGTATTCAGCACATCCGCCTGAAAACGCTTGAACTCGTCCATTGCTTCCGGCTTCATTCCATAGTGCGTCATGTAGCCCATGAACCAGTCCATAACGGCGTTGCTATCGAACACAATATTGACCGGAAACAGCTTGTTCTCGTATTCATACTCTCTGGTGGAGAGATCGAGCTTCACATCACGGTCAAAGTTTTCTTTGATCTTACGGTCTTCCGGAATAGACAAGACTGCATCAAAACGATCCTCATCATCGTCGAGGCACTTCTCCATTGAGAGATAGTAATAACGCTTAATAGCCTTGCCTTTTTCTGTTTTGGTCGAGACCGGCTCTTTAGAGGATGTTGCCTGATAGATGGAAGTAAGTCGCTGCTGTCCATCAAGAATCAAATGCTCCGGCTTTACTGAGACGCCTTTTACGCCCGTAATTGTACGGTATTTGAATTGAATGTCCGGATTACCGTATTGTAGCCGCATAATGGCACCCATAGGGTAGCCTTGCGACAAACTGGCGATAATTCCTCTAATTCGGTTATCATCCCAAGTCCAGTCGCGCTGAAACTCCGGCAACTGCATTGAGCCGGACTTAACCTCCGCTAAAAGCTGACTTAGGTTTGTATCAAGAGATTGTGGTGAAATAATCACGTCTGTGCCTCCTTCATTGAGTTTTACTGATCGGACGAGCCCAGTCTGCTTTCCAAATCTGAAATATCGCTGCGGATGGAAGAGATGTCCGACTCAATATCGTCAACCCGCTCGGATAAAGAAGCCTGCTGACTTTGAATGTACTCCATTTGTGAGTATAGACCTCGCACTGCCAGAATCAATTCTACCATCAGCCCCTTATCATCGAGGGAGAGAAGACGGTCTTTTTCAGCCTGTATCTTTTCCGCCTCCTGTTGAAGCCGCTCTTTCTCACGAACTGCTTCTGCTGCGGCTTTCTCAAGACGAACCCGTTCCTTTTCAAGACGCTTTTTCTGGCGCTCGTCTTTGCTTTTTTTCAAGCTCTCCTGAACTCTATCAAACATGGTACAACCTCCAAATCAGGTAAACGATAATTTAGAGCAGCAAGCGCAAGCAATATATCATGAGCGTTTTGAGACTGTTTCGCCTAATGATTTGCCTTCCGACTGGCGTATTGTAACTCTTGGAGAGGTTGCGACGATCTCAAATAAGAGTTTCAACCCACTGAAAGAGCCTGAGATACTGCTTGAGCATTATAGCATTCCAGCTTTTGATGAGGCGAGGTTTCCGGTCTTTGAGCTATCCACGTCCATCAAGAGCAATAAATTCATCATTGATGCCTCGTGCTTCATGATCTCAAAACTCAACCCAACAACGAAGCGTGTTTGGAAGCCGTATTGTCTGACCGGGAATGCAGTATGCTCTACGGAGTTCATCGTCTATAAAGCAAAAGATAAGACTATTACAGATTTCCTGTACTCAGTCATAGATAGCAATTCCTTTTCCGACTTTATGTGTAGTCATGTTACTGGCTCAACGGGCAGTAGACAAAGAACAACACCGTCGGACACGCTCTCTTATGAGTTAACTCTTCCTTCGGAGGACGAGCTGGCAGAGTTTCAATCTCTCGTTTCACCGATGTACGCGCAAATACGAATTAACGCCATCGAAAACGATAGACTCAAGCGACTTAGGGATAGTCTCTTGCCCAAGCTGATGTCCGGCGAGATTGATGTCTCCACCATCCAGCTCTAAGCCGCTAAATTATCGTTTATCCTTTCGTTGTTTTCAATCTTGGTATCAAGGCTATCCAATACAGCGGCAATTCGTTTTTGGTAGCTGACATCTAAGGGAATGCGTACCTTAACAGCTCTCATCGTTTTGCCTGATACTTCCTTAAAGGTAGTTCCGCTTCCCATCGCTTCGATAGCGTCCTTGTTATACTTCAAAAGGTAGTAAACAAATAGCGGATCAGCTTTTTCATTTACGACAATACTCTTGAATCCCTGATTTGTGCAAACACTTTGAGAAGCGATTGCGACGTAACCAATGGGAGCACGTGAGGTGAAGAGAACAGCATCTTTCGGCATCATTTGTGCAGAACATGACGCAAGTCCCTTTTCGGTTATATTTCTTTCTCCGCTGGTTATGTATCTTCCTTTGAAAGAAGATAGGTCTTTGGGCGTTATCCACGGAATGCTGCCTCCGTAGTAGTCTTCACACTTTGTAGATGGGGTTGCCCCACCAACTATTTCTCCTAATTTATCAAGAGTACACTCAATCCATTCTGTCATGCGGTACACCATCCTAACCAATATATTTTCTGTGTGCCAGCTTCACATTTTGTTGCTTCACCATTGCGTAGTGCATGGTGGTGTCGATTTTCTGATGCCCTAAGAGCTGCTGGACTTGCTCTATGGGCATTCCCTTATCTATGGCAGTAGTAGCCAGCGTGCGTCTGAACTTGTGTGGGTGAACCTTCGGGATATTCAGACGCTTTCCCAGCTCCCGAAGGCGTGTTTCTACGCCGCCAATCATCAGTCGATCAAAGGGGGCTTTCAAGGAAACGAACAGTGCTGGATTTCCATCCATTCTGCCTTCAAGATAATTTTGAAGGTGGATTTTCGTCCTTGCGTCGAAATAGACCAATCGTTCCTTGTTGCCCTTGCCGATAACCACACATTCACGCTCGTTGAAGTTGATGTCCTCGCGGTTTAGCGTGACCAGCTCGCCAACACGCATTCCAGAGGAAGCAAGAAGATCAATCATTGCTAAGTCGCGCGCCGTTTGGCAGTTGTCGCGCATCAGCTCCAACGCTTCATCAGTGTAGGTGTCCTTGACCAGTTTTGCGGTTTTCACCTTGTGAATCCGCCGTACTGGACTTTTCACAATGAAATCCTCATCCTCAAGCCAAGAGAAGAAACTGGATAGAATCCGACGAATGTTATCTATGGTTACTTTGCTCGACCTGCGCTGAACTTGGTAGTTAGTCAGATAGCGGCGTAAATCATCCGTTGTGATTTGCCGCACAGCTTTGCCAACGCCGGCAATCAGCGCTGCAATCGTCTTCTGGTAGTAGCGCAGGGTTTTCTCCGAACAGCCTTCAATTCGTTTTGCCGTGATGAATGATTCGACGGCATCCGGTTCTTCTACTGGAATGGAGCTGCTATCATAGGTGATTGTTGCCCCTTCCAAGGTTTCAGCTACTGCATCTCGAAGGTGCAAGAGCTGTTCGTTGTTGAGATACGGCAGCATTTTTCGCTGTATCTCTGCGATGAGTTGTTCTCTCATAGTCGTGTCTCCTTTCGAGGAAAGAGAACGACATTCAGTGGCATTCCCTCTGGTGAAGCTCTCGCCACTGGTGAGAGTTATTAGAGTGGTAAACGATAATTTAGCGGCTTAGAGTTGGATGGCGGAGACGTCGAGCTCGCCGGACATCAATTTGGGCAAAAGCGAGTCTCGCAGTGCTGTCAAGGTTTTACACTCTTCCTCGTTGGCACGAAATAAAGAGAACAATGGCTCAACCAGATCGTTATACTCTCTGAGAGTATGTTCAGGAGGAATAACCACTTGAATAGAGCGCAAATTCGCTTGGTTGATCTTTGGCTGAACAGCACCGGTAACAATATATTTTACCGGAGTCTGCTTGAAGAGCATATATAGGCTCTCAACATCATAACCAAGCCTTCCGGTGAGAATGTGGGCATGGTTATTTACCCAGAATTGGCCCCACACATATTGCAGGATTGGATAGCCAGCATCGTCAACAACAGTACCATCTTCTCCAAGAAGAAGATATTTGCCATCAAAGATGTAGTTGTCCACAAAATCCATAAGAGAGGCTGCACCATAATAAGGATAAATCTTCTTTTCCATCTTCGCTCTATCTGCACCAGAGAGAGGGATACGCTTCGAGTCATGGATTTCGATGATCTCACCAACTGTACCTATGCGCCAGCCATCTGGAAGATCATCTTGTACGCTATATGGGAAGAACTGCTTGTAAAGCGTTTGTGCTTGAGCAAGTAAATTATCGTTTATCTTATTGTTAAGCGCAATCTTTTCATCAAGCTCTGCAAGAAATGCCCCGATGCGTCTCTGCTCATCCAGACCCGGCACTGACAATTCAAGCTCTTCGAGGACACTTTGTTGAACTCGCTGCCTTCCAGAAGAGCCGACCATAGACTTTATTGCTACGTTGCGGAAAGTCGGGTTTATTGCTGTGTAATAAACAAATTGCGGATCGCTTATTCCTGCTTTTGCTCGCATCACAATGAACTCCGTTGAGCCAAAGCCAATTTCGCCATCATCAAGCATATCAACATAAGCGGTTTTTCCGTTTTCAAGGCATGGCGTGATTCTTGCCATAACGGTATCCCCATTGCAAAACTTAGCGCCGCCGTTAAACTCGGCTTTTTCCGTCTCTGGAATCTTTTTCGTGAACGGCTTTAATTTGTCCATTGCAACCTTCGTAGTAATAGTGCCCTTTTTGAGGTTCAAACGAGGATTAAAGTCAATAAAATCGGCAGCGCGAATTGTCTTCCATTCAGACGTCATACCCAATCGCCCCCAATCGCTCCCTAATCTGCGCCTCAAGCTCATGCGACTTAGCGAAAAGCTCAGACAGTTCAGAAGTCAGCCGCCCCATTTTCTCTTCAAACGGTTCTCCGTCATCTTCCTGTTCCTCAATGCCGACATAGCGTCCCGGCGTGAGAATGTAATCCTGCTTTGCAATCTCCTGCGTAGTGACAACCGCGCAGAAGCCCTTTTCGTCTTCAAGCGTTCCAGCAACGAAGGCATTGTAGGTGTCAGCGATTTTCTTGATGTCCTCATCCGTCAGTTCGCGCAGCTTCCGCGTGACCATCGTGCCGAGCTTTCGCGCGTCGATGAACAGCGTCTTGCCTTTCTGCTTCTTGTTCTTTGCAAGGAACCAGAGCGACACGGGAATCTGCGTCGTGTAGAAAAGCTGCGTCGGCATTGCGACGATACAGTCCACAAAGGTCAGCATTGATAATGTTCTTGCGGATCTCGCCTTCGCCGCCGGACTGCGAGGAAAGCGAACCATTTGCAAGCACCATACCGATACGACCATTCGGCGCAAGATGCCAAATCATGTGCTGCAACCACGCAAAGTTTGCGTTGCCAGAGGGAGGCGTACCATACTGCCAGCGGACATCATCAGCGAGTTTATCCGCACCCCAGCCCGAAAGATTGAAGGGGGGATTCGCCATAATATAATCCGCTTTGAGCTGCGGGTGACAGTCATTGAAGAACGTATCGGCATTGAACTTGCCGAGGTCAGCCTCAATACCGCGAATGGCAAGGTTCATTTGCGCCATTTTCCATGTAGTCGGGTTGGAGTCCTGACCAAAGACGGAAATCTTGTTGATATTGCCACCGTGGTTTTCGATGAATTTTGCAGACTGGACGAACATGCCGCCGGAGCCGCAGCACGGGTCATAAACGCGCCCATTAAACGGCTGCAAAACTTCAACAAGGGTTCGCACAACACAGGAGGGAGTATAGAACTCACCGGCAAGTTTGCCTTCCTGTTCGGCAAACTTGGAGAGGCAATATTCGTATGTACGACCGAGAATGTCCTTGCTGTTTCCATGCTCGATCATCTGAATGTTCGTGAAAAGGTCAACCACTTCGCCAAGACGCCGCTTGTCCAGCTCCGGACGGGCAAAATTCTTAGGAAGAATATCCTTGAGGCGTTTGTTCTCTTTCTCGATGCTGAGCATTGCAGCATCAATCACCGTGCCAATTTCCGGTCTGTGAGCGGCAGCCGCAATCGTGCTCCATCTTGCATTTGCAGGGACAAAGAAGATGTTTTCGGCGGTGTATTCGTCATGGTCTTCTTCAAATCCGTCACCTTCTTCAACCAGCTCCTTATACTTCGCCTCGAAGCGATCCGAAATGTATTTCAGGAAAATCAGTCCGAGAACGACGGACTTGTATTCGGATGCGTCGATGTTTCCGCGCAAGACGCAAGCCGCGTCCCAGATTTGTTTTTCAAAGCCGATGTTGCTTGTGCTATTCTCAGCCATTTCAATAACCTCCTAAACTGCTATTTTACATTTATTATTCTGCAAAAAGAGCTGTACGAAAAACTGAACTTAGCCCTTGTCCGTTCGCACAGCCTCAAAATATCTCCGATGTCGCAATTCAAATCGTCACAGATTACAGGCTAAGCGCTTGGCGGAAGGCGGAGTTCTTTATGTCTCATTCTATCAGAAACGTTCAAAGTTTTTATAGCGGATTCCCATAATACGCCTCCTTTACGCATTCGCAAAGTGTGATTTCTCTTCTATTATACATGATAGCTTCTTCAAATGCAATTATTTCATGTGGAAGTGCGCCCAAAAGATGCAAGCTCTTGATGACTTCGATTCCTATATATTGCCATATGACGTTGACTGGGATACAGGGGAAGACGTGAAGCCGCTATGCTTTATGGAGAAACCTTGCAGAGCTTTTTGAATGCGCATGTAACATACTGGAATAACACATCAATAGTTCTGGCGACTGATAGCGTTTTGATAGCAAAATGATAGTAGATGCGGCGTTCGCGTTATGCTGATGTGTCGGCTGGGGCGAACGGCTTGTGGATGCTGAAATGTGATTTTATAGGAAGAAAAAGGAGAATCAAACAGGCGTGCCAACACGACTGTATTCACAATCCCGCGCATCTCCCTCTTGCGTCTTCCCGCTGAATGCGCTACAATAAGAGTGAATGCGCACGGGTACGCCAAAATGGAATGCTTGCGAAAGGAGGAGAAAGCATGAAACTACTCATTGTGGATGACGAAATCCGGGCGGTGCAGGCATTGGTGAAGCGGGTCAACTGGCAGGAATACGACTTTGAGCCGCCGCTGGCTGCATATTCTATGGCACAGGCACAGGGCGTTTTTCAACAGCAGGAGATTTACTTGATGCTGTGCGATATTGAGATGCCGCAGGGGTCAGGATTGGAACTGTTCGAGTGGGTGAAGACGTATTACCCGCTGACGGAGTGCATTTTTGTGACGTGCCATGATGAATACAGCTATCTGCGTTCTGCAATGCAGCTGGGGAGCTGTGATTATCTGCTGAAGCCAATCAACTATACGCTGCTGCAAGAGGCGCTGAAAAATGTGGTGGAGCGCATCCAGCGGCGCAAAGATAAACCGGCGGGGTCGGCAGAGCAGCCCAAAGACAGTCTGCTTCCGGCGAACACGCTTAATGTGTCCAATCCGTATATCCGCCAGCTGCTGCATGTGCTTTCGGAGCGGCTCACGGAGAATTTGCCCATTCCGGAACTGGCAGACAGTATGCACTTGAATCCGCAGTACATCATGCGCCTGTTCAAAAAAGAAATGGGCTGTTCTATTCTGCAGTACATCACATCCCGAAGGATTGCACTTGCGGTGCAGTATTTGGAAGATACGAACCTGCCGATTACCGAGGTGGCGCTTCTTTGCGGGTTTGATAATTATTCCTACTTCACACGAGTGTTTAAGCGGTTTACAGGGCAGTCGCCTGCCGCATTCCGCAAGCGCAGTGTGCCGCCGGACTAAATGACTTGCAGCAATATTGGGCATAAGGGGGAGAACAGGTGCAGAAGCCGAAAAGGAAACAATCTCGTTCATTGACATTGCGCTTGGCGGTGACGGTTATTGTCGTGATGCTGACGCTGAACCTGCTCTCCATCATCAACGCACTGCGACTGACATCTACAACGCGGGAAAGCATCTTGCAGGAACACAGCTACTTGCAAACCTATTACACCAAGCAGCTTGACCGGGAACTGACGCAGGCTCAGGTACGACTGTATTCCATGAGCCGCAGCTATGATTTCAGCACGGCGCTGTCTGGCGCGGAAACAGGGGAGGCGCAGTACAGTGCACTGCGCAGTCAGGTGACGCTCAATACGCAAATGAAGGACTGGTTGAACCAATTTCCTATGGTAGACGGCTATTTTTTGTTTCAGCCGGAGGGGGATTTGCTGATTATTGCCGGGGATGATTCCGCAGCTGTGCAGATGATAGGCGAACAGCTGAAAAGCGGCGAACAGGCGGATGAACAGGAAAATCGGGACGGAAAATGGCGCTTACAGCAAACGCCCATCGGAGGTGTGCTGATTTTCATGGGCATTCGCCGCGGCATCCAGTATGGGGCATGGGTGCAGACAGATCGACTGCTCGATACATGGGGCTTGAATGCGCAGGAGTATCAGATTTTGCCGGATACGGTGTCTCCCAATGCAGAAACGGTGGATGCAGCGGCGGAACAGGCGCAGTGTCTGCTCCGCTATATACCGCCGGAGGATGCGTTTGCGCTGCCGCTGAATGTGAAAATCCTGCTGGTGCTGTCAGTCACGATGCTTTTGTCCATTCCGCTGATTTGGCTTGCTATGCGCCGACTGGTGCTGAACCCGCTGCATGAGCTGATGGAAGCAATTCGGAAAATCGAAAGCGGAGATACCGCCTACCGCATTCCGGAGAAGACGACTTCCAGCGAGTTTGAGCGCTTGAATACGCAGTTCAACCGCTCTGTGGAACAGCTGGCAGGGATGCACATGAAAATCTACGAAGCGCAGCTGGAAAATGAACGCACCCGCGTCAGCTATTTGATGCAGCAGATGCAGCCGCACTTTGTCTTGAACACACTCAACCTGATTTATTCGATGGAGCCGGAAGAATATGACTTAATACAGAGCACCATCATGTGTTTGTCGAACTATTACCGCTATGTGGCGCACATTACAGACCCGCAAGTAGCACTGGGAGCGGAACTGAACCATGTGGAGAATTATTTCAAATTGCAGCAGACACGTTATCCGGGCATGTTTTTCTATGAGATTGAATGCCCAGAGAACCTGCGCGAGCAGATGATTCCGCCGATTGTGATTCAGACGTTTGCTGAAAACACCATCAAGCATTCTTTGATTCCGGGCAGGGAAAATCGCATTTGGATTCAGATTGAGGAAACGCCGGAAAAACAGCTGCATGTTCTGATTCGGGACAGCGGAAATGGCTATCCGCCCGAAGTCTTGGCGCAGATTCAGTGCTATCAGCAGACAAGGAAGAAGCAGCCGAACCTCGGCATGGGGATTCAAAACACAATCGAGCGGCTTCGGCTGATTTACAAGGGGCAGGAAAAACTCTATTTCAGCAATCAGCCGCAGGGCGGCGCACAAGTTGATTTCTATTTTCCAATCCGGGAGGGCGGAGAGCATGAAGCGCATCGCAGTGTGGATTTTACTTTGTATTCTTCTTTGTCCCCTGATGCAGGTGCAGGCGGAGGACATCACGGATTTGACCATCGAGACGGTGACGTTTGACAACGGCAATCCGGGACTTTCAGCGGTTGAAGAAGCAGTGAATCAGATTACCATTCCCGCTATCGGCGTGCGGATTCACCTGCTGGATGTTGGCATTCAACAGCATGCACAGCGAATCAGCATGATGATTGAAAGCGGCGAGCCGGTGGACTTGGTGATGGCGGGGCTGACGCTGCCGATGGTCAGCATGGTAGCAGATGAACTGCTGCTTCCGCTGGATGCGCTGGTGGATGCGTATGGGCAGGACATTCAGGGTCTGTTCGGCGATCAGCTGGCGGCGGGGCGCATCAATAGGCAGCTGTATGCGATTCCCGGCGATGCGTACTGCGCCCGTGCAGGCGGCGTAATGGTGAATATGGAGCTTGCACAGGCGGCGGGGCTGACAATTCCGGAAACCTGCACGCTGGATGACTTGGAGAGCATGTTCGCTGCTCTGAAAGCCTATTCGCCGGAGCACTACGGCATTGCTTTTGAGACGGGCGATATGTCGATTATCAACTACTTTTTTGAGATAGAGAACTACGGAAGCGGCATTTTTGCCTTTGGCGTAACGTTTCAGCCCAGTGAAAGCACCAAGCTGGAAAATATGTTTGCCTCGGAAACCTATCGCGACTTCTGCTATCGAACGCGCAAATGGCAGCAGAGCGGCTATATTCCGCCGGATAGTTTGACAACCAGCATTTTGGCGTTCACGCGCGTCAATCAGAGGCAGGCGTTATGCCTTCCAACCAGTTTTGCGCCGATTGAGCAGTACAAGCTCCGCAATGATGAAAGCGAAAGGAAGATTCTCCCCATGACACGCCCACTGCGCTTTACTAGCGCCATTCAGGAACGCATGTGGGCGATTCCTGTCACCAGTGAGCATCCGGAAAAAGCGATGCAGTTTCTGAACCTGCTGTATAGTGATGACCGTGTGGCGAATCTGCTTTCCAATGGGGTGGAAAATGTGCATTATACCAGAGTCAGCCCGCATGTTATTGCGCCGACAGGTGATTCAAACTATAAGCGCGTGTTTACCCGCTTTGGCAATCAGGCACGGGTGGATCACTGGCTTCCAGCAACGGAAGCGTATCCAGCGGAAATGATGGCATTTGAGAACTCGGCTGAAATTTCCCGAACGCTTGGGTATACCTTTGACAGTGCGGCAGTGGCTGGTGAAGTGGAAGCGGTTAATGCAGTGATTGCATCCTATGCACCGGCGCTGGAATACGGTTTGGTGGAGGATGTCGATGCGGCGCTGAAGGAATTTAACGAGGCGCTGGAAAAGGCGGGAATCGAGAAAGTTATTGCGGAAAATCAGCGGCAGCTGTCAGCATGGCTGGCAGAACGTGAATAGAAAGCACAACCGCATATACAGCAGGCAGGGAAGCATTTCTGAAAGGGAAATGCATTCCTGCCTTTTATACTATTTCCAGATTCACCTGCGCCATCTGCTTGCGCCTTTTCCCTTCTGGCGTCCGCTCATTCCACTTAGCGTAGCGCTGCTACGCTGCGTTTCATTCACGTTAGCCAGAATGAAAAATTCGCGGCGCATCTTGGCGCATTCTTATCTGGAAATAGTATTATCATGTCATTATCGTACATATTGCAGGTCATAATTCTGCTATCATGCGGCGATGACTTTGCGCTACAATACAGACAGCAAGGATGAGCAGCGCCGAGCGGTTCATGAACGCATGGCACTGGAATTATCCAAATGAAAGGAAGTAGGTACCATGAAAAAAATCCTGTCACTGCTTCTCGCGGCTGCGCTGCCGCTGAGCGCCGCCTGCACAATGGTTGCGCGGGCGGAAGAGAATCCTGCCCCCAGCGGCTTGGTTCCCGGATTGGTCGAAATGACGGTGTTCGGCAATCATGTGGATAAGCCGGAAAGCGTCTATCCGCAGGCGAACGGGCAGATTTTCAACGAAGGATATACGCCGGAAAACGCACCGGTGTACTGCAACCCGATTGTTTTTAACTACAACTACTCGGCAAATGCCGGCGAGACGCTGGGCGTGGTGTCTGATGCGCCGTTCAGCGCGGCATTCATTGCCAACATCATTGAGAGCAGCCCGACGGAGCGTTACACCCATTTGACGAATGCAGTGCTCTTCCGCGGCACCGCCACTTACCTCAAAGAAAACAACAGCCGTTCGGCGGCTGACCCGCACGCCATCTATTATAACAACGTTTGGTATGTGTATGCGTCCGGCGGCTATCAGCTGCGCTCGGAGGATTTTGTGAACTGGGAGGTTGTCCCGGCTATGAATGCCGATGGCACGCAGATGACCTTCACTGCACCCAGCGTGGGATACCGCACGGATGAAAGCGGAAAGACGACGTTCTACCTTGCGTGGAACAGCTCACACATCTATTCTTCGGAAACGCCGACCGGCCCTTGGACGGACTTGGGTGACTTTACTTACCGCGGCATGTCTTTCAGCGATAATGCGCTGTACAACAAGGAGGACAACACCTACGGCCCGTCGCACGCGGCGGATGCAGCGGATGATGCTGAATCGGTCATCATTGCCGCGCACAATGACGTGGACTTGTTCGTTGACCATGATACGAACCGCATGTATCTCTGCTGGGGCATGGGCTCGAAGGAGCTGAGCATCGCGGAGCTGAATCCCGATAATCCCTCGGAACTGCTGAGTGCACCCGTGCCGGTTATCACGCACAATCCGACGGTGACGTGGGAAAACTTCGGGCAGCATCATGAGGACTACGCGACCGGTTTTGCGGAAGGCTCGATGATGTTCAAGTACAATGGCGTGTATTACTGGACGTTTGCGACCGGCGGCACGCAGTATGATTCCTATACCTTCGGTGTATATACCAACAAGACGGATGACCTGCTGAACGCAGACAACTGGGTGTATCAGAATCAAGAGGTCATTAACCCCGATGGGGATGATGCCATGTGGGGCGCAGTGCGCGGCGGCGGTCACGGCTCGATTGCGGAAGGCCCGAATGGTCAGCTCTGGTGCTTCTACACGGTGAACGTCGGCTATGAAGGCGACATGGAGCGCCGTCTGGGGGCTGATCCGGCGTATGTGACGGAAGATGGCGTGCTGGTTGTGCCGCATCTGTCGGAAAATCCGCAGTATGCGCCCGGCGTGCTGGCGAATCCCTGCGGCGAAGCGGGCAATGAAACGGGTTCGGACATTCTCTCTGCACGTCAGGGTTATGCGGTGTCGAGCTATCACGAGGGCCGTCATCCGATGTACGCTTCGGATGAATCTCCGCTGACGTGGTGGCAGCCTGCGGATGACGATGCGCAGCCGTGGTATCTGGTGTCGCTCAAAGGCTACTACAACGTGGATTCCATCCGCGTGATGCTCAAGGATGTTGAGCTGAACCGCGCGAACACCTATGGTACGAATCATTCAGAGTATTCGTACAAGATTGAGGTGTACAACGGCATTGAGAACCCGGTCACTGCACCGATATCTGAAAGCAATTCCGAAGAAGGCTGGGTGACAGTCTGGGAAGGCACGTCCAACATCCTGAACTTCATTGACATGGAAGAGCCTGTGGAGGCAATGTTCGTGCGCATTACGTTTACGGACTGGACGGGCAAGGTTTCCTAATACGAAAGTCGCGCACCGGAAAGAGAATCCCTTCGAGCATCGGGGGGGCTTCCCTTCCGGCGCGGAAGACGGGAAGTCGGGAGGTCAAAGCATGCTGCAGGTTGCTGTGCTGGAGGATGAACAGGAAAGTCGAGTGCAAATCAAACGTTGCTTGGAACGCTATCAGGCGGAAAACCATGCGGAATGGGACATGGATTATTTCAGCAGCGGCGCAGAACTCTTGTTCAGCGGCGCATCAGGCTATGACATGCTGCTGATGGATATAGAGATGCCGCAGATGAGCGGGATGGAAGTGGCACGCCGGGTTCGCCGCGAAGACCAGCATGTTGCGATTGTATTCATCACAAACATGGCGAATTATGCGCTGCAAGGGTATGAGGTAGAGGCAATGGATTTCATTGTGAAACCCTATACCTATGAAGTGTTTCAATTTCGCATGGATCGCGTTGTGCACCGGGTGGAACGGAAGAAAAGCAATCGCGCTGTGCTGCTGACGAGCAATGATCAGGTCTATCGTGTCCTGCTGTCAGAACTCCTGTATGTGGAGGTGGCGCAGCATACGCTCATTTACCATACAGAACAGGGCGAAATTGCTGTGCGCGGTAGTATGCGCGAGGCGGAAAAGGCGCTGATGCCATACGGTTTCTGCAAATGCAGCCAAAGCTATCTGATTCACTTGCGCTTTGTGACACGGGTGAAGGATGATGAAGTCTTCCTGAACAAAGAACGGATTCACATCAGCCGAGGCAGCAAAAAAGAATTGATTCGTGCGCTGGCGGAATATACAGCAAACGGATGAGACGGAAAGGGAAAGGGAAAGATAATGAAAAGACTGCTGGCAGCATGGATGCTGCTTGTGCAGCTGGCGCTGTGCTGGACAATCGGCTTGGCAGAGGATGCGTTTGAAAAGGAAACGTACTACATACACAATGACGAGATGAATCGCAGCATCTACGCGGTGCAAATCAAGCCCAAGGATTTGGCAGAGGGAGAAAAAGTACCGCTCATCATCTATGTCCACGGCGGCAACGGCACGGCAAACAGCTATATTGGACTGGCGAAAACGCTTAGTGAACAAAAAATCGCAGGTCTGATGTTTGAATGCTGCGGCGGAAATAACGGGAAAGCATCCGCCGCCAAAAGTGACGGAGCAGATCTCTTTCCTGCGCACTATTCCTCGCGCATCAGCGACTTGGAAGCTGTGCTTGCTTTTGCAAAAACGCTGGATTTCGTTGATACGAACCGCGTTTATTTGTGGGGGGAAAGCTATGGCGGAATTGTCGTGGAATTCTGTGCGGTCAATCATCCGAACGATGTGAAAGGATTGCTGCTGGTCAGTACAGGTCTGTCGGATGCTGTTCTGGGGATTCAGGCACAGGAAGAGACACATCATGGCATTCTGACGAAGTATGTTCCTGATGATCCATACCAGTACATTTTGGGCTATCCGGGCGCAGTACTGTTTATTTGCGGCGATGCAGATGCAACAGGCGCTTATGACAACGCGGCGTTCAATGCGGTGCTGTATCAGCAGCGGGAACAGACGCAGACGGATTTTGTCACAATTCCGGACGGTGGACACGGCTATGGCACATTTACAAAGGAACAGAAACAGACCACCGTGGATTGCATTCTGTCATGGATGGCACAATAATGACCAGATTTGACGCTAAAACGACGGGATAAGCCAAATTGCACACACGGAAACCCAATCGTGCTATGATACTCACATGAGATGCGTTGCCGAGAAGGAAACGCACAAAATAGAAGGAGGAACCCAATATGAAGAAGTTTCTTGCTCTGCTGCTGGCGGCCCTGATGGTGCTGGGCTGCGCGAATCTGTCCTTGGCGGAAGATGCTGCGCCGCTGGAAGTGCTGACCGAGTTTGGCGACCTGACTGCGGATGACGCTGATTACGAACCGAACCCGGACTACGACAAGTACACCGTGATTGAGTACTACATCGAAGCGTCGGACGCGACGGTTATCATTACCTGCTCTGCGAAGGCGGACGGTTCCGAATACAACCTGGAATACAGCTTCTATGGCGACGACCAGCAGGTCATCTGGCAGGTTGTTGACGGCGAAGGCAAGGTCGCGTTCGACAAGACGGGCTTCATGGGCGGCGACACGCCGGATATGATTGCCTACATCCTCGAAAACGCGATTTGGTCTGCGATTCCCGAAAACGACGTGATTGATTTCGGCGACCTGACCAGCGACGACGCTGATTACGAACCGAATCCTGATTACGACAAGTACACCGTGATTGAATACTACATCGAAGCGGCGGACGCGACGGTTATCATTACCTGCTCTGCGAAGGCGGACGATTCCGAGTTCAACTTGGAATACAGCTTCTATGGCGACGACCAGCAGGTCATTTGGCAGGTCGTTGACGGCGAAGGTAAGGTCACGTTCGACAAGACGGGCTTCATGGGCGGCGATGCGCCGGATATGATTGCCTACATCCTCGAAAACGCGACGGTCTGGGCTGACATTGTGAAGTAATCCCAATTCACCTGTGCTGCGGTGAAGCAGCACAAAAAGAATCCCCGTGTGCTGACGCAAGCGCCAACAAGAAATTCGGACTTGCTGGTACGCGGGGATTTTTAGAAGCCGGAAAAGAGCTACAACATCCTCTATCTGATGCATGGTGGCGGTGATGACGAGAACTACTGGCTGATGGAGCTGAGCGACCGTACACATGGCAAAACGACGATGCGCGTGCTGGATCACATGATTGAGGACGGCTTGTGTGAGCCGCTGATTGTGGTTACGCCGACGTTCTATGCTGACGTCGAGGGCGTTGAGCCGACGCAGGAGCAGATTGATGCCGTCTGTGCGCAGATTGGCGAATCGCACTATAATTCCATGTCGGGTCTGTATACATGGTACTTTGGCGACGAATTTCGGAACAATATCATTCCTGCGGTGGAAAGCAAATACCTGACCTATGCAAACAAAGATGTCAGTGAAGAGAACCTGATTGCAACGCGCGACCATCGGGCGTACTGCGGCCTGTCGATGGGTTCAGTAACTTCCTTCCACGGAGTCCTGATGCGCAATTTTGATGTCATCGGCTGGTGCGGTTCATGGTCGGGCTCGCTGACGGATGAAGCGCTTTTCCGCACGATGCTGGAAGAAAAATATGCGGATTACACCCTGAACTTCTGGTATAACGGCAACGGCGTGGAGGACATTGCTTTTGAAGAGCATTACGAAATCTACAATCAGCTGATGGAGAGTATGAGCAACAAGTTTGTGGACGGCGAAAACAGCGCAATGGTGGTGCTGGAAGACGGTGCACACAACTATGCAGCTTGGATTGTGGATTTGTACAACTGCCTGTTGGTGTTCTTTAAGTAATAGTCAATAACGACGGCGGAGGAAGTGCAGCATGACGGGCTTGCTGGACTGGCTGAAAAGCCTATATACAGTGGGTGTGCAGTACATTTGCTGGCTTGGGCTTGCAACGCTGGTGTTCTCACATTCTCTGGAAAAGAGAAAAATGGCGTGCCTCAAAGGCAGTGCGGCGACGGCTGGATTTCTGCTGCTGGGGATGCTGGCTTCCTCTACCGCCGTGGATGGCGCACTGCCGGTTGTGTGGTATTTTGTGCTGCCGCTGGTGAATATGCTGGTCATTATGAGCTACTGCCAGATTAGCTGGCGAGAAGCATTTCAGTGCGCTTTGCTGGCATCACTGACGGAGCATCTGGCCAATTCTGTGTACATTCTCATTTTCGTGAGCAATGCGCAAATGAATTTGGCGTACTGCACCATCAGCTTACTGGTGTATGCATGCATCTGGTTTTTCTGGGGCAGAAAAATGGCACACACAGGGCATTACTATGTGACAAGCTGGGGCATTGTTCCGATGACGCTGCTGTGCCTGACGGTGCAGGTGTTTCTGAGCTATGAATGCAAACATACCGCTGATCCGAATGCATGCATGGCATTTGAAGTCGAGACCGTGCGCCGAATGCTCCAGCTCTGCCAGTGGTATGCGATTGCGTTCTGCTGCTTGATTCTGGCGCTGGAATATACGCATCAGAAGCAGCTGTTTGCGCAGGCGGAACTGGCGGTCAGCCATGAGCTGCTGCATGTGCATGAGCAGCAATTCCGCTTGACTCGTGACAACATTGACCTGATTAACCGCAAGTGCCACGACATGAAACATCAGGTGACGGTGCTGATGGCGCAGAAGGACGGAACGGGTGAACTGACGAAGCGATATGGGCATGAAATCCTAAAAATGATAGAGGTTTACGATAACAGCATTGATACGGGCAACGAGGTGCTCAATACTGTGCTGCGCGACAAAAGCCTGTATTGCAGCATGAACGACATCAACTGGATGTGTGCAGCACATGGAGAACAACTGAACTTCATGAATCCGCTGGACTTGGTCTGCATCATTGGCAATGCGCTGGACAACGCAGTGGAGGCAGTAGAGCGCATTCCCGACAAAAAGAGGCAGATTATCAGCGTCAAGATTGCCACCGTCAGCAGCATGATGCAAATTCTCATTGAGAATACGTTTGACGGGGAAGTGCATACCGCTGATGGGCAGCTGCTGACGAGAAAGCAGGACGCACATAATCACGGCCTCGGCGTGCGCAGCATTCGTGCGACAACGGAGAAATACGGCGGTTATGCCAGCACGACCACGGAAGGGGATACCTTCATCCTCAACATACTGATTCCAATTCCCAATGCGGCCGAAACAGTATGGGAACTTGGAAATTCTGAAGCGGAAGACAGAGAGGAAGCGCTTGAAGATGGACGAGCAGAAACAGAAAATCAAAAAGCCTCATAAAAAAATGAGCAGCAAGCTCTTTACTGGAATTTGGGGAAGCCTTCTGGCGCTCCTGATGGTGGGCATTATCACGCTCAACGTGGTGCTGCTCAAATACAGCTCGTTGATTACTCGTTCGCTGGGACATCAAACCGTAGCAACCGTGAATCTGGATACTTCGGGTGACAGCGATTACTTCAAAAGCGCCTTTGCAACGGAGGCAGATTTGCTGGCGCATGAAACGGAAATCAGCCGGCAGATTGAGGCGGAGGGCATTGTGCTGGTGAAAAACGACCAGAATGCACTGCCGCTGCAAAAGGGAGCGAAAATCAGCATCTTTGGTCAGGCATCAACGCAGTTCCGCTATGGCGGCGGCGGTTCCGGCGCCATTGACGAGACAAACGTGCAGAGCTTGAAGGAAGCATTCACGCAGGAAGGCTTCGATGTGAATGAAACGCTGTGGACGATGTATCAAGACAGCGGCCTGAAAATTCCCAAAGAAGTCAAGCCGGATGATTTCTCTGCGGAGGTGGAAAAGTCTTTTGCAGCATATGGCGATGTAGCGATTTTTGTCTTCTCGCGCCCTGCGCATGAGGCGACAGACCTCGCAGAGAAAGAGGTCTCTCTGAGCAAGGATGAGCAGGCGCTGCTGACATACATCAATGCGCATTTTGACCGCGTGATTGTGCTGCTGAACATCGCAAACGCGGTTGAATTGGGCTGGCTCAATGAATATGAGCATATTCAAGGGGCACTTTGGGTGGGCTACCCCGGTCAGCAGGGAATGATTTCGATTCCGCGTGCCGTGAATGGTACGGTGAACCCGTCTGGACGGCTGGTGGATACCTATGCTTACAGCGCGGAAAGCTCAGCTGCGTTTGAAAATTTCGGCTATGGGCGCGTGGAAAACGGCTATAACAGCGTGGGCGCGAAGAATACCTATGTGGTTTATGGCGAAGGAATTTACGTCGGTTATCGCTATTATGAAACGCGCTATGAGGATACGGTACTGGGGCAGGGAAATGCAGACAGCAGAAAGGGCGCTTCGGACAACAAGGCGTGGAACTATGGCAAGGAAGTGCTGTATCCCTTTGGGTACGGACTGAGCTACACAACCTTTGAATACAGCAATTTCAAGCTGACGGAAGAGGAAAATCAGTTTGCTGTTTCTGTGGATGTCACCAATACAGGTGCTGTGGCGGGCAAGGAAGTTGTTCAGATCTACTTCCAATCGCCCTATACGGACTATGATAAGCAGTATCTGGTAGAGAAGGCATCGGTGGAGCTGTGCGGTTTCGGCAAAACGCGCCTGCTTTTGCCGGGCGAAACAGAGACGGTTGCGCTGACTGTGCCAAAAGAAGAGCTGCGTGCGTATGACCGAATCAATGCGCGCACCTACATTGTTGATGCGGGAACGTACTACTTTACCGTGGCGGACAATGCACACGATGCAGTCAACAACATCTTGGCGGCAAAAGGCTGCACGATTGAAGACGGCATGGATGATGCGGGCAATGCTGCCATGACAGCATCCTATGTGCAGCAGGAACTGGACACAACGACCTGCGCAGTGGACAGCGCAACGGGAACGGCTATCAGCAATCAGTTTGATTACAGCAGCATGACGTACTATGACAGCAAGTATGTCTATCTGACGCGCAGTGATTGGGATGGCACATGGCCGAGCTTCTACGGCAAGACGGATAAAAAGGGCAACCATACCATGAAGGCGAGCGACCAGCTGCTGCAGGACAGTCAGGAAAATCATTACGCTGACGACCCGAACGCCGTTATGCCGACGACAGGTTCGGGCAAAGGTATCAAGCTGATTACCATGCGCGGCAAGGCATACGACGATCCGGCATGGGAAAATGTGCTGGACTGCCTGACGGTCGAAGAAATGATGAACATGGTTCGGCTGGGCGGCTGGCAGACGGCACAGCTGCTGAGCATTTCCAAGCCTGTTTCCAACGATCAGGATGGCCCGGCAGGTATTTCGGATGAATTGATTTCCGGCAGTGCGCACTGCATGGGCTATCCGATTGCGGTGGTGCTTGCGTCCACATGGAATCAGGAACTGGTGGAGCAGATGGGCGAGTGCATTGGTGAAGATGGCTTGAAGTCGGGCGTTCAGGGCTGGTATGCGCCGGGGGCAGGGACGCATCGTACGCCCTATGGCGGACGCAACTTTGAGTACTACTCCGAAGACGGCTTCTTGTCGGGGAAAATCTGTGCGGCGGAGGTTCGCGGCGCACAAAGCAAAGGCATGTATGTCTACCTCAAACATTTGGTGCTGAACGATCAGGAAGATCGGCGCTATGGCATTGCAACCTTCTGTCAGGAGCAGGTGCTGCGCGAACTGTACATGACACCCTTTGAAATCTGCGTCAAGGAAGCGGATGCGCATGGCATGATGGCGGCATTTGACTCCATCGGCGGCATCTGGTGCGGTGCAAATGAAGATTTGCTGGAGGATGTTTTGCGCGGCGAATGGGGCTTCCGCGGAATTGTTGTGACAGACTATGCGACAGCGAACGGCGGTTACATGTGGATTGACATGGGGCTGCAAAACGGCGGCGACCTGTGGCTGAACAGTGACAAAACGGTTTACTGGATTGATGACATTGAAAACAATGCAACGCTGGTGAACAGCCTGCGCCGTGCATCGCATAACATCCTGTATACGGTTGTCAACAGCGCGGCGATGAATGGCTTCAGCGAAAAGACGGAAATCCGCAATGTGCTGCCAGAGTGGCAAATCTGGATGATTTGCGCTGATGCTGCGGTGCTGGTGGTGACAGTGACAGGCGTACTGCTGATTGTACGGCGCTGCAGGAAGAATCGCAGCAGCATTCAGGTGGTTCAGGTGAAAGCGCAAGTATAACCAAGCGTCATAGATATCCCTGCCTGATGTGCTTTCCAGCAGGCAGGGCATCTGTGTATGCGCAAAACGGGCAGAAGGAGAGAAAAAGCATGTTCAAAACCAAACAATTCTGGTGCGGATTGAGCTGCCTTGGGGTCTGCGTGATGCTCATCGGGAATAGCGCGGGCACGATACTGGAGAAGAATCGCAATATGGTCAACAGCTATCTGGGAACGCAGACTGCTGTTGTTGAGGTCTCGGAATCGGACGATGCACTGTATACGACCTATGTGGCGGATTACGCCAACACGGATGAGCTGATTGCAGCGCATCGCGCAATGGGCGAACGCCTCAGCGCAGAAGGCAGTGTGCTGCTGAAAAACAATGGCGCATTGCCGCTGGAAAAGGGCAGCGCTGTGACATTGCTGGGCGTTTGCGCGGAAACAAAGATGAATTTCGGGGCGCGCGTCGGCTGTGCAGTAAAACCGGGACAAAACGTGAAGCTGGGGGATGCACTCATCGAAAAAGGCTTCCAAGTGAATGAGCAGATGCGGGAGACCTATACGAAAGTATGCAAGAACAAGGTGTACAACAACGCCAATAAACTCTCGCCGAGTTTTGTGGGTGTCCTGCCAGGCAATGAACCGAAGCTGGTAACGGCGGAGGCGACCGTGGAGGAAATCCAGAAGGCAGATTCGGACTATCGAAACGGTTTTGCAGCGTATCAGGATGCGGCAATTGTTGTGCTGGGACGCTGCGGCACAGAGGCAGCGGACTACTATCCTGGTGAAACGGGCATTGACCCGCAGACAGGCGCGCGGAATGCGCTGGCGCTGACGAATGACGAGCGGGCGCTCCTTGCACTGGCGAAGGAAAACTTCCACCGTGTGGTTGTGCTGCTCAATACGGCGAATCCGATGGAAATCGGTGAATTGGCGGCGGATGACGGCATTGACGCTATCCTGTGGATTGGTTTCCCCGGCAATTACGGTACGCTGGGCATTGCATCCATCCTCTGCGGCGAAACGAATCCGTTGGGGGCGCTGCCGGATGTGTATGCGTCGAACTCTGTTTCATCGCCCGCAATGGCGAATTTCGGCATCTATACTTTCGCAAATGCAGATGAATATTTTGACACGGTGACAGACCGCGCGGATTACTATCTCATCGAAGCGGAGGGCATTTACACGGGCTATCGCTACTATGAGACCCGCTATGCGGATGCTGTGATGGGGCAGGGCAATGCGGATTCCACAGTGGGGGCATTTGATTCTGCAGCTGGCTGGAATTATGGCGAAGAGGTAACATATCCGTTTGGCTATGGCGTGAGCTACACGACATTTCGGCAGACGCTGGATGCGGTGACGGTGTCGCAGCAGGACAAAACGGTGACGGCAGCTGTAACGGTGACGAATACGGGCAGTGTCCCGGGGAAAAGCACGGTGCAGCTGTATATGCAAGCACCCTACTATGTGGGCGGACTGGAAAAGAGTGCAGTGCAGCTGCTGGATTTCGGCAAAACGAAACTGCTTGCTGCCGGGGAAAGCGAAACGCTGACCATCACGGCAGATATGCAGAACATGACCAGCTATGATGCTGACCGCGAAACCTATCTGCTGGATGCGGGGGAATATTACTTTGCAGTTGGCTGCGGTGCACATGAAGCGCTGAACAGCATTCTGACGGCGCAGGGATATGCGGAGCGCTTGGATGGTCAGGGCGACATCGCGTGCGTGAAAACATGGACGCTCGCGGAATGTGATACGACGACGTTTGCCGTTACGAAGGCTGGCGTGCAGGTATCCAATCAGCTTGCTGATGCGGATTTCAATGCTTTTCAGCCCGGCACAGTAACATACCTGAGCCGCAGCGATTGGGCAGGCACATGGCCGAAAAACTACGAGAATCTTACGGCCACGGCGGAAATGCTTGCGACGCTCAAAAACGATTTTTACACCATCCATACGGATGACGACGTATCGGACATTATCTGGGGAGCGGATAACGGCATGTCTTTTGCGGATATGAAGGGGGCAGCCTACGATGACCCGCGCTGGGAGAAACTGCTCGACCAGTTGACGATTCAGGAAGCGGCGGAGTTTGTTTCGACCGGAAACATGATTTATCTGGATATTCCGTCTGTTGGTTTCTTAGGCGGAACGCTTGCCAATGACGGCCCAGTGGGCTTCCTCAGCAGTATTTCCAACGTATCGGACGCCAATTCGCCGTGGTACGTTTCGCCGGAAGACCCCAATGCGGGTTACGAGGTGCATGACATGGGCACGCCGCAGCTGGTGGGCGCGTCGTTTGACAAGGAGCTTGCGCAGGCAATCGGGACACTGTTCGGCAATGACAGCCTTTTCAACGGGCTGTCGATTATCTGGGGGCCGGGACTGAACCTGCATCGCACACCCTGCTGCGGTCGAAACGTGGAATACTATTCGGAAGATCCGGTGCTGTCCGGTTTCCTTGCCGCGGCGTATGCGCAGGGTGCGTACAGCAAGGGCTTGATTGCAGCCGGCAAACACTTTGCATTCAATGATCAGGAAACAAACCGCAATGGCGTGGCGCCCTTCATGACGGAGCAGAAGGCACGCGAACTGGAATTGCGCAGCTTCCAGATTGCCTTTGAAAACGGAATGCTGGGGACGATGACTGCGTTTAACCGCATCGGCACAACCTACGTCAGTGCGCATGAAGGACTGATTGATGGCATCCTGCGCGGCGAATGGGGATTTCAGGGGTACATCGTGACTGATTTGGTGAATCCGGCAACCTATATGACGTGGAAAGAATCTGTTGCGGCAGGAACAACGAATTTCGACTCCGTAGACATCAAAGAAGAATGGTACGCTTATCTCAATCACGATGGAAACACCCTTGGCGGCGATGCTAAAATTCTCCGCCGATTGAAAGAAGCGGTGCATCATACGCTGTATGTGCTGGCGAACAGCAACCGCATGAATGCAGTGAACACATCAGCAAAAATGGTGGAAGTCAGCAACTGGTGGCGTGTCAGCTATCGGACGGCGAAAATAGGCGGCTTTGCGGCAGCGTGCGCAGGATTGCTGGGTTACGTGGCGATATGCTGCATCAGCATAATGGCGAAAAAGAAGGAGGAACGCACGGCATGAAACAGAAAATTTTCCTGATTCTTCATGTGGTTCTGACGGCAGGGGCAGCTGCATTGACGGCGATTAGTTCAGCGATGGCATATCCACTGGGTAATATGGGCGCAATCATTTTCATGAGCGGTGCGGCAATCCTGCTGGATTTGCTGCTGATGCTGCGTAAAAAAGACGGCATTCTGCGGGATGCAGCACTGCTGTTGAATGTGGTGCTGACGACGCTGTGCTTCTGCCGTGTGCTGACAGGGCGTGCGGATTTAATGGGCTATGTTTGGTTCTCTGACTTGGAGAAGGGTAACTCGACCGCTGTGAACAGCCTGACGCTGGCGGCGATTGCGCTGGGTGGCTTTTTGCTGGGCAGCGTGATGAATATTGTGCAAGGGTTTTGGCGGACGAGAGGGTAATGCTGGCGCAGACTTCGCCTGATTATCTTTTCTGATGAAATCTATTGGCTCTGCTGACTTTGGAAAAGAAGAAAGTCGGCAGAGCCAACATTTTGTTCGGAAATTTACATTGAGAATATTTCCAGACTCAACGGAGTTAGATGTTTGTGGCGCAAATTTTCATCAAATCACAAATGCACAGATACAAACATCACAAAACAAATCAGCACTTTTCAAATTTTATCGCCCCAAACTGTTCAATGAGTTCATTATAGGTTAGCCGGAAACTTGGATATTGTCTGTGTTTCCTCGACACTGCACCACGATGCGTACCCACAATTGTACCCACAACGGAGTGGTATTCCATGTGATTTGTTAAGCTGCAAATGCTGATTTTGGTTTCAGAATGTTACCATATGGTACTGATTGTGACGCAATGGGAAGTGCGTTCTCCGCTTCGAATCCGCTATGCTCCACTTCACAGGAGAAATCCGAACCTGATTCCGGTTGGAAACGGGTTCGGATTTCTTTATTTCGTCAAGAAGGCTGAAAATATGCAGGGGTAACTTGAACCATTGCTACAACTGAGTTGAAGATGCAATCATGCCCGCTTTATTTCTTACAATAAAGCGGGCATGACTAGTTGGTTACAGAGCAACATCACATGTGAGGAACCAGCTTCCCATTGGATAACTTTGGAATTCCACCATACTCTCCATCCAGATATGCTTTGCGAATTCGCTTGTCGAAACGAGCGCCGAATTCATCAAGGCCAAATATCTTAGATGTTCCGTCCTCGTCTCGTTTGCCAACGAAACCAATCTCGTCTTGCCTGAGCAGATCCAAGTCCATGAGATCTGCCTCATGTGTAGTCACGATTAATTGGATATTCCGTTCTGCAGCAAGCGCAAGGAAATCCCCGATAAACTTCTTAGTAAGCAACGGATGGAGGCAGCGACTTACTTCGTCGATAACGTAGACCATATCAGAATTGTTTGCGAGCAGTACTTCCAAAAGATCCAACAAGCGAATAGTGCCATCGGACTCTTCTTTTAGCGAAAACAGTGATTGCCCATGTTTATGCTGGAACTTAAGTGTTTTACAGCGAACCTCTTCTTCGATTAGTTCGAAGATATACATGGAATGATCTTCTTGCATCCGTAGAATGATAGCAGGAATCCGTTCCTGATGCTGTTCTTCATAACGCCTTTTTTGTTCGGTAAGGCTTTCAACAAGATCTGACCAAAGACGTTTGGGGAATTGCGCTATCAGCTTTTCTGTCGGTTCATCACATACTTGAACCTTAGATATACCGGTATCAAAGCGAGCGAGTAATTCCTCTGCGGCAGCACTACCTTCGCTATCGAAGAAGTATGTATACTGGGTAATGGGTTCATCGGGATAATTCACGCTCAGTTTGAATCGGAACCAGCGGTAGACAGTTCTATATGGTGCCAAGATAGGATAGGTATCATACAGTGCATCTTTGTTCTTATTCATGACCCGTAAAAACAAGATGCTTCCGTCATTCTTGATATCGTCGGCGTAGAAGCTCAGCCTATCAGCAAGTTGTGAGTCTTCCATGTATGATGCAACATCGTAGGTACCCTTTTGGACATCCCGATAGAAAATTGTTCTGCAGTGTTGCCGACGAACCTCATACATCCATTCTTTTGTGAATAGGCCTGAATTCAAAACTGCTTCAAAGCCGTAGATATATCTGATGTTATTGAGGACAACTTCCACGGCAAAGGTTGACGGCCGTTCAGCATTGTTATCAGATACGCGGCAATAATCCATCGCAGCATTTGCTGGAATACCGTGCAGCATTGCATGCTGCATGAAGTCAATAGCTCGAACCAGATTAGATTTTCCTGAGGCGTTAGCCCCGTATACTGCCTTGAATTTGATAAGTTTTACATTGGCACTTGAGATACGATTCGTACGCTCTGAAAAGTTTCGTGCTTTTCCTGCGACCATCGAAAACCGCTCTTCTTTATCAAAGGATCGAAAGTTGCTTACGGTAAAGCTAATGAGCACGCTATCACTCCTTCAGTTAATATTGCAACCTTACATATTATACGTGAATAATTCACGAAAGTCAATAGGGAAAGACTGAAAAAATGCCATGATTTGAGATTGCAGAACTTGCGAAAGTGAAAAAATCACTTTGGCGCTTGCTTTTGGGAGGCGACTGATGTATAATGACTTCTGACCAGTAGATCTTCGGCAGGAAGGCTGGCAAGCACATGCTCCATGTGGCTGGGGAATCGAAAAAACACCGAGTTCCCTCGGTGCTCAAGACGACAAAGCACAGCGAATGGTACTTCATCAATGCGGCACATTGAGTTTACCACGATTCGAGGCTGATTTCAAGACCAAAGTCGTCGGAAAGGAAGAATGACTGAGCGTTTCACCCAAGCCACATGTCCCTATAGATTATTATTTATCGAAAGGGGCGGTTTATATGTATGTAACCACCTACTTGCGTATCCCCAAAGGCCACGAAGATATCGATTTCGTTGATATCACAACTGATGCGGACACCGAACTGTTTATCGATCCGTGTCTGATTGAACGCGGTAGAGATCCGCTTAGCCGTGAAGCAGCAGAGATAATCGCAGACTTCGCGGATCAGATGTACGCTGACATGCGGACTTCACGCTGGAACAACTCCTCAGTGTTTGATGAGGCGCATGAAGTGAACGAGACGAAGTTGGGCTATGGAAATGGCCACAACGGAAAAGGAAAAACAACTGAAGGCATGAGGGACAGTCTGAAGGACCTCTGCGATCTGGCAACAAAGATTCCGACCATTTCTTGCGTTCAAGACATTCCTGTATTCGTCCAAGACTTTGCCGAAGACTGCATGAGTGATCTGCTCACCAATATTCTACGGCGCATCTTGACCCAATTCACAGCGGATCAAATGCAGCGGTATGGTATTGAGCCAGATGGCTACCACGAGATCCGTTCATGGGATCGCGAAAAACATGACTGGGCATGGTCACAAGAACCATTTTGGAGAGTGGGCAGTCGTAAAATTCTGCTGGTTCCCAAGGGGTGGGTTCGCAAACATTTCTTGTTCAAAACCCATCAGTATCTCTCCTTGGTTATCCTGGAGCGCATGAGAGACGATCCACGCTATCGGGATCTATCCAAGCGTATCATGCTGCAGAGTCTTGAACGCGAGATACCGCATTGGGAGTATGAAGAGGTGACGAGATACACGCTTGCCCATCCCGACGCGCTCAGTGAGTATCACAGGAGGCTTCCGCTACACTACAACAAGGCGTACGGGTGCATGAATGATGAAGCTCTTGACAAAGCGGTGTATGTTCGCCGATCTCGCAGAAATGCTGGCTGATTGAGGAAGGATGTGCTTGCATGGCGGTTCATCATGGCGGCAAGGTTGGCAAGGCTGCAAAAGCCCTTGCATCGAAGAGCTCTTCTAAGAGCACCAAGAGCAATGCGGGGAAAACATTGGCGACACATAAAGCTGAGAAGCATTAAGCCAATGGTAGGGTGATAGCTCTTATCGAGCAAATCCCGGGCGTCCACCCTTAAGGGGCGGATGCCTTTTTTGTATGATATCCGTTCGTAGGAGATGTGGTTTTCCTCGTCTAAGATTTATGGCGCAGCAATTGGGACCCAAAGCTTTCACTTTAGCATTTTCGGAGCTAATATATGTAACACTAATGTCTTGACAGACATCCAGAAGAGCTGCATATATGTTGCGTAAACGTTACAACAGTGTTGCTGCGTGATTCGATTTGTCAAGGGGTGTTTCGCCGTGAAATACACATTTCTTATCAACAGCCGGTTGACGTGCCCCTCTGTTCTGTATACAATATAGGCAGAATACTTGCTAATCAGGAGCAGCCACTATGTCCACTATCCTTCTTGTCGAAGACGATGCCGCCCTGCGCGATGGCTTGACGGAGTTATTTACCCGTGAAGGTTATTCCGTTACCACTGCAGCCAATGCTGCGGAGGCTCGACAGAACTTCTCTGTCTATATTGACCTGATCATCCTTGACGTCACCCTCCCCGATGGCAATGGCGTATCCCTGTGTCAGGAATGGCGCGATCAGGGCATCACAACGTCCATCCTGTTCCTCACCGCCAAGGATGAGGAGTTCGATGTGGTACGCGGTCTGGATGCAGGCGGCAACGACTATGTAACCAAGCCTTTCCGTATGATGGAACTGCTCAGCCGCATCCGCGCGCTGCTGCGCCGGAATACTCCTGCACCTATCACAACCTCCGGTGAACTGGAGATCGACCCGTCCCACATGCAGGTGCGCCGCGATGGCGAGATTATCCCTTTGACGCTGACTGAGTACAAAGTGCTGAATATGCTCGTCAGCAATCGTTCGATTGTGACGCGCGAGCAGCTGCTGGATGTGCTCTGGGATGATGGTGCAAAGTTTGTGGACGATAACACGCTGTCCGTGCACATCAGCCGCCTGCGGGAAAAGATCGGCGCGCAGCACATCAAGACAATTCGCGGGGTGGGATATCAATGGTTGGCCTGACTATTGTGGTGATCGCCCTGTCTATCGCGCTGCTGGTGCTGGTTGCGCTGTTTTTGAGGCAGCGCCGGAGGATCAGGAAGCTGGCAGAGCAGGCGGAGGACTTCCTCGTTGGCAACGGCGCACCTCTTGAATTCTCCGTCCAGGAGGATTCGCTTGCACCGCTGCATAATGCTATTGCCGAGCTTCAAAACCGTCTGCTGTTGGCAAAGGAGCGGCAGGCAGAGGAATGCCGCCGCACCAGTGACTTGACGGCGGATATTTCCCACCAGCTGAAAACGCCGCTGGCCTCCTTGCGCCTATATTGCGAGATGGACGAAAGTTTCCACTTATCTCAGCAACTCACACAGATTGAACGCATGGAGCGCCTGATCCAGTCCTTGCTGCGGCTGGAACGCCTCTGTGCAGACGGTTATGAGTTTACTTATGATGAGCAGAAAGTTGCAAGTATCATCCGTTCATGCTGGGCAGGGCTTTCCGCCACATTCCCGGCTTGTACTGTGGAAGTCATCGGCAATGCCATCATCCGCTGTGACGAAAAGTGGCTGAGCGAAGCTTTCACCAATCTGCTGAAGAATGCCTGCGAGCACATGCCCGAGGGTGGTACGGTTCATGTCCGCATGGAAACAACGGAGGCGGCTTTCTTTTGTACTGTGGAGGATGAGGGCGGCGGTGCATCTGGTAAGGATTTGCCGCATCTGTTTGAGCGTTTCTACCGGGCGGAAGGTTCTCCCAGCAGCGGCGCAGGCATTGGCCTTGCCATCGTGCGGGAGATCATCTGGCGGCATCATGGCACGATCAGTGCAGAGAACACCGCAAAGGGACTCAAAATGACAATCTCCATTCCGCTGATGAAGATGATCAGAACATATTCCTAAGGGGACACTGTACATGCAGCGTCCCCTTGTATCTTTTTCAACCTTACGAAATCGTAAGGTAAAAGTCACCTGAAAGTAAGGTTCGTCTGATAAAGTGTAGCTGTAAGGGGGAACGGACGTCGTTCCGACTCGTGAAGGAGGCAATTTGTATGGAAATTATCCGTTGCGAAGGCCTGAGTAAAATCTATCAGGCGGGCGAGAATAAGGTATTCGCTCTTGACAATGTGGATCTGACCATCGAGCAGGGAAGCTTTACCGCCATCACCGGCCCCAGCGGCAGTGGCAAGTCTACTCTGCTGCACCTGCTGAGCGGCCTGGACACCCCCAGCAAGGGGCGCGTCATCTATCAGGGGAAGAACCTCTACGATTACAAGGATAACCAGCTGTCCGTGCTGCGTCGCCGCCGTTTTGGCTTTGTGTTTCAGAGCTACAATCTGGTGCGTGAACTGACCGGCTGGGAGAACATCCTGCTGCCCGTCATGCTGGATGGACGTAAGGCTGACGAAGCTTACCTCGATCAGATCGTGGATATGCTGGGCATCCGCGACCGTCTGTCCCATCTGCCTGGTGCTATGTCCGGTGGTCAGCAGCAGCGCGTATCCATCGCCCGCGCACTGGCAAACAAGCCTGCGATTCTGTTTGCTGACGAACCCACCGGCAATCTGGATGGTAAGTCCGGACGTGAGGTGCTGACTCTGCTGCGTCAGGTAAGCCATGAACTGGGCATTACGCTGGTTCTGGTGACCCATGATCTCAATGTCGCTGAACAGGCAGAGCGTATCATCCAGTTGGAAGACGGGCACATTGCCCGCGATACCGGGGTGGTAAACGCATGAAGCGCCTGACCATCAACCGGATTGCCAGCGCAGGTCTCCGTGCAAACCGGAAGAGCTATCTTGCTCTGGCAGCGGGTATCTTCCTTTCGATTTTCCTCGTCACGGCATTGTGCCTGTGCGTGGATGGTCTGCTGGCTCGCCGTGAGGTAAGGGTTGCTGAAAGTGTCGGCTACGCAGATGTTGTTCTCTACGACAAGCCAGCTACGCATGACCAACTGATGCAGACCGGCTATTTCAGCCGTATGACGGAACTGTATGTCTCCGGCATGGTGCAGGATTCAACTGTCGCCATTGGCTATGACAGCCCTGAAGGAGCAGCGATGCTGAACCGCCGCATTACTGAGGGGCGTATGCCGGAGCATGCTGGTGAGATCGCGCTGGAACCAAGCGTACTGTCGAAGCTGCGCATGGAAGCTGACATCGGCGAAAATGTAACGCTGGCCATCATCCCTGTTGACGGTACAGTGGAAACTCGTACCTACACCATTGTTGGATTCCTCGCAGAGCAGTCAGAAGCCCTGCTGGACGAATCCTGGGGGCACGGCCCGAATCGCTATCCGGTTGCATCCATTCTTGTCAGCGCACAGGAGCCTGCTTTTGCCACCGGGCGCACCGTGATTCACCGACTGGCGGTACTGCGTCCCGGCATGACACTCGCACGCTTCCTCAATGACTGGAACTGGGAGCCGCAGGATGATGCATTCATCGAGATAAAGTTTGGCGGCGCAAATACCGGACTGAACAAACAGGGTATGGCGGTATTTTTTCCGCAGGATGCCATCATGGCAGATGCGAAGCTGGAAAGTCAGCTCCTGCTGCTGGAAATTCTGCTGGGCAGTCTGATCGTTGCCTGCTGCGTGGGCATATCCAGCAGTATGGAAGCAACGCTCTCCCGCAAGCGCGAGGAGATCGCCATGCTGCGTGCTGTTGGTGCAACCAGACGGCAGATCCGCAAGGTCTTCGGACGTGAAACATGGCTGCTGGCGCTGACGCTTGCGCCTGTTGCGGTGCTGGCGGGCTGTGGTGCGGCCTGCGCGGCTGCTGCCCTGGCGGCAGATGTGCTGCTGTTCCGACTGAATCCCTGGGTGCTTCTTCCTGTGATCGTCCTTTCTGTTGCAGTCATGCTGCTTTCTTCGATGCTGCCGCTGCGTCGTGCTTCGGCGGTTGTCCCGCTGATGGTTATGCGGGACACTGGCCTGATGCGCCATGTTAACCGCATAAGCACAAAGAAAGCCTTCAAGCCTGCACGGCTCATTGCCAATCGCCAGCTGATGCTGCATCCGCTGCGGCCCGTTGGCGCTGCGCTGATGGCGGCGGTCATGCTGTTGGTCATCTGCCTTGGGGCCGGTCTGACGTTTTTTGCAGCGGATATTGAAGCACCAATGGCAGACTTCACCCTTAAAGGCAATGGAGGATATGGTCTTCGCTTCCTTGATTCATTCGACCACATGACCCTGACGCGCTCCGATCTTCAGCAGCTGGCCAGCCTGCCTGGCGTGACGGGTGTGCAGCCACGGCGTGCGCTGGTCGTCAACATACTATTGGATACGGTGCCAGACTACCTGAAACCTTCGATGCAGAGCATTGGCAATCAGCATTTGCTGACCGATGAAGACTGGGATCGATATACTTCAACGCCCAACTCCATCTATGAAGGCTTTGATATGCGGGAATATTTCCGTGCAGATTACGCTAAGGCCCGTGAGCAATTCGGCGTAACACAGGAAATGGCGATCTTCACAGTCCGTGTGCTGCCGGTGGATGAAGCTGCTCTTGCCCCCTTTGTGGTAGAGGGTTCAATCGATATGGCTGCCATCAATGCAGGAGAAGCAGTTATTGCTTATGTGCCCACAGAATACGGTGCGACTACTGATGGCAGTGCATGGTCTACCTACAAAAAGCCAGATGACAGCATCCAACTGGATTATGTACATCAGAATGACTTCTTCCATGCCGGACAGACGCTGACTCTCATGCAGAATTACTACGGCCTTGGCGCAGGTGAGCAGGGCTTGCCCGATGACTATGACAGGTGCGAAAGCATTACGTTGAGTGTGGACGTCTGTGCAGTGATCGAATGCCAGACGCCTGCCTACCCCCATATCCACGGCGGATTCCTCCTCACTACCGAGAAAGGTGTGCACAACATGGGACTTTATGTGGGGCGGTTGAACTCTGTGGACATTACCGTGGACGGCAGTGTCACCGGCCAGACAGAGGAAGCGCTGCAGAAGCGCATCACCACCATTGCACAGCGCGGCGGCTTTACAGTGGTCAACAACACTGCTGAAGCCCGTGCGGAGCAGGCAGCAGCTAGACGGCTGATCGCGGTGCTGGCTGGCGCAGGCGTGGTGTTCTTTGCCATTGCCGCTGCAATGATTACCGGCAGCGTCAGCAGGCAGATCCGTGCGGATCAACGAGGACTGGGAACGCTCAGGGCTGTTGGTGCAGATGACAAGGTTCTCTTTCACTGTTATCAGGGCCAGGTGATCCTGAGTGTCCTGCTGGCGATCCCGCTGGCTGCAATCGGTGTGAGTGCGATCTGCCTGGGAGGATTTGTGGAGTACCTGCATCCCGGCGCGATCGTGGTGAGCATTCTGTGCGCTGCACTGCTGCTGGTTTGCTGCCTGATCAGTCTGTGGAGTCGCATCCGCGGTGTACTGAAATGCAGCATTGTTGAGAATATCCGGGAGATGTAACGCCAATGAAACGCTTAACAATCAACCGCATTGCATCAGCTTCTTTGCGGACAAACAAGAAATCCTACATTGCGCTGGTCATCGGTATTTTCCTGTCCATCTTCTTTGTCAGCTGCATGGTGCTGGGTGTACACGGACTTTTCATGGCAAATGAAGCCCGCCGTGACGCCCGCCTTGGCAGCCAGGATGCTTTCTGGCTGGATTGTGAGGAAACAGACGAGGTACTGATGGCAAGTGGCCTGTACGATGGCATCGGCCATGTGACCATTCCAGCGGTGCATAATGACACTTCAACCTCGGTTGGTTATTAGGATGATACCGCTGCTGCCTTCCTGCATCGCAGCTTCATCGAAGGACGCATGCCGGAAAAGCCGGGCGAAATTGCTATTGAGGAAAGCGCTCTGGCACGTATGCGTCTGGACGACGTGGGTGTGGGTGATACGGTAACATTAACGCTCACCCCTGTGGAGGGCGTCGACGAAGTACGCACCTTCACCATTGTGGGCATCATGGAAAACCAGAGTGCCAACATGAAGGGCTATTCCAGCTTCAGTGAGCTATACATGGAGTTTCCGGCCATACTGATCCACCCAACGGAAGCAGAGCTTTCCACTGGGCGTCTGGTACAGCACAAGCTGTTTTCCTTCGCGCCGGGCGTAATGGGTTATCAGGCACTGACCTATTACACACGCACAGATGCGCAGGGAGCACAAACATACGGCAACCTGCAGGTTTTCGACGGTAACGATAACCCGACCAACTGGCCGAGCGACCTGATCGCACCTAATCCGGCTGTGCTGCTCTACACGGTTTGCATCGGTGTGCTGGCAGGAACGCTGCTGCTGGCAACCTGTGTAGGGATCGCGGGGGCGATGGAGAGCCAGCTCTCCCGAAGGGTTTCGGAGATCGGCATGCTGCGGGCCGTAGGTGCAACGAAGAAGCAGATCCGGCGCATCTTCGGACGCGAGGCGCTGCTGCTGGCGCTGATCGTGTCACCGCTGGCGATGCTGGCAGGCTGCGGCGCAGCGTGGGCGCTGGAGCAGGCTGCCCCGACGCTGTTCCTGTTCAGCCCGTCGTGGTGGCTGCTGCTGCCGGTGCTGGCGCTGTCCATGCTGGTCATTCTGCTGTCCAGCTGGCTTCCGCTCCGCCGCGCCAGTCGGATGATGCCCATGTCTGTCATGCGGGACACAGAAATGCTGCGCAGACTGAGGCGTGTCCGTCCGCAGAAGACCTTCCACCCTGCGAAATTGGTAGCATGGCGGCAGCTGAGCATTCGCCCTGGTCGGCAGGTTGCTCCGGCATTGCTGATGGCGCTATTGATGATCGTCGTCAGCACGACGGTGTATATCGTCCATGATGACGTCATCAGCGCTATGGCAGACCTGACGGATCGGATTGGCTTCTCCATCTGGGCTCCCGGAACATACTATGGCATGTTTTATGACAAAACGCCTGGGCAGCAGCTGACGACAGGTGACGTAGCGCAGCTTCGCAGCCTTCCCGGTGTGAAAAGAGTGGAGATGTCTGCCAGTATCCGCATCACGCAGGAACTGGGTGAGGATGTGCCAGCGTATTGGGAACCCGTCTACTATGAAACAACGAGCGGCGAATACACCATCCAGCACAATCTCGGCAATGGACATCCGTACTTGCTGCCGGTGGAGGAGATTCCTGCAACCGTTTACGAGGATGCAGAGGACTACACGGCAATCCGCCAACATCTTGGTATCGATGGACATCTGAGCAACGTGATTGATCTGGAGATTGCCGTGGTTGATCCGGCATATCTGGAGCAGTTCGTCGTCAGCGGAGATATTGATATGACGGCGATCAACGCAGGACAGGAGGTACTGGTCGTTGCACCGACGATTTATGCGTTCCTGTCACCAGACGGCGCAGTCAACTCCTACCGGGGCACCAATGACCGTTGGCTGCAAAACCGCCTGAGCAATCCGGAATACACCCTGCTGGCATCTATTGAGAATGATGCGTATACCGCAGGTCAGCCGCTGACGCTACACTATGTCCATTCCGATTCTGTCCAGATTCCGACGAATGGTTCTGTATCCGATTATTTGTCTTGTTACCAGCAGATGGCGCACACAGAGGTGAATGTAACCGTGGGCGCGGTGCTTTCCGGCGGTTTTGCCACGGGAGATTATGTGGTGATGGTGACTACCGAGCAGGGTCTTGCCGCCATGGGACTGCCCTTGCCCCGAGTATCTCACCTGAACATCTATACCCATGACCTGACGCTGGAGGAGGAAGCTGTACTGGAAAAGCGGATCACCTCCATCGCCATGCGCGGCGCAGATTACACAGTGGATAACATGATGGAAATGCAACGTGCGAGCGCACGGGAGCGCTTGCTGGAGCTGCTGTTGATCAGTGGCGCGTCTCTCATCCTGCTGACAGTTTGCATCGCACAGATCACGGGCAGCGTCAGCCGCCGTATCCGTGCAGAAGTACGCATGATCGGCACCATTCGTGCGGTAGGCGCAGATGAGCGCGTCATCTTCCGCATCTACGGCGGACAGGTCGCCATGAGCGTTGCCATCGGCGCAGTATTCGGACTGGTGGTTTACTGGGGGCTGATCCGCAGCCTCCCATACCTTGGCATGACGCAAGGTTTTGCAAACTGGTTCACCCTCGGTGCGCAGCTGCTCTTTGCTGCCACGACCCTTCTGGCGAGCCTTGCCATCCTCCGCCTGCGCGTCCGTGACGTGACCCGCCACTCGATTGTCGAAAACATCCGGGAGTTGTGATTTTGATGAAAAGAATAGCTTTGCTGTGCATGACAGCCTTGTTCCTTATACCCATTTTCGCTTTCGCAGAGGGCAGCATCACTTTGAATGAAACCGCTGTTTTCGGAGATATGTCTTGCTCTTGGGCGCAGGGATATGAACCACGCATTTCGGGCAGCACTCTGATTGTGCTTGCGCCCTTGAATGTTGACGGCATTTCCGGTTCAGTGAAGGTTGAACTGTTTGCCGATGACGCAGCGATTTCACCACTGAAGACACAGGGGGTATACACAACTGTCTATCGAAGCGAAGGCGGTGCTTACAATACCACGCTGAAAGCCAATCTGGTCAAAGGTCGCGTGAACGGCGACTACCCCTGCACACTGGTCTTTACGGCAAAAGATAACGAAGGGAAAACCGTTCGGGGCGAACACCATTTTGTGCTGCATATCCGCGATGGCCGCAAGCCTGATGAAACCATCCGCCCAGTGATCTCTGATGTGGATGCTACCTTTCATGTGGGCGAGGACAGCACTTTGACAGCCGTTCTCACCAATCCCAGTCAATATGCTGATCTGACCGGCGTGACGCTCCGTGTGACTGACGCTTCCGGCGACATTCTTCCGGCTGGTACGGATGTAATCCTCCTGCCTGATATGACAGCGGGTACTGCCCAAACAATTTCCGTTCCCCTGAAGGTGAAGACCAATGCTTCTATTTCGCTGCATACGCTGAAATTCGATTTGAGCTGGACGGCTCTGGATGCAGCAGGAACATGGTCGGAGAGCTTCACCCTGCCCGTCAATCAGGAAATCAGATTGGAGCATGGTGGCGTCCAGCTGGCCACGACGATTCTGCAAAGTGAAATGGCGACACTGACGGTTCCTGTTATGAACATGGGCCGTTCCGAACTCAGCAATGTCATGGCGACGCTGAGCCTGCCGGGGATCACCGAAAGGCAAAGCGTCCTTGTGGGAACGCTGGCTCCGGGTGAAACCAAGTCCGCCAAGCTGACCTTCATTCCCGGCACGGACGATCTGGGGCTTCATCAGGGAACCCTGACGATTACCGGCGAGGATGCGTATGGCAACACAGCTTCAATGATTGTGCAGGTTGAAACCACTGTCGAGGAACCGGTTGTGGTTGCTGCCAGTTCTGAGGGGAGCCAGGAAGTTGAAACGCAGACATTCCCGTGGTTGGTGATTGCGTTGGGCGCGGGCTGCGGTGTGCTGCTGATGATCTGTATCATTCAGGGTGCTGTGCTGCGAAAGAAGATCAGGAAGCTGGAAGAGGAGCGACTGTGAAGCATCACGAAATATCTGCATACGGTTCAGACTTCACTTTTTCGCTTTCCAGTTTGGTTTGTTGTGCTTTGGCAAGTTGCAACTGCGCCCTGATTGACTCCCTCTGCCTCGGCTCCTCGCCAGCCTTGATGACTGTATCAACGCAGTAACGGATGCGGTCGATCAAATCAGGATCAACGTTCTGTTCAGCGAGTGCCGCGCGAAGCTGTGCCTGTTCATCCAGCAATTGCTGCAATTCATTGGCGATGCGTTCATGATCCGCGGCTTTGATGCCATTGGCGTTCATGTAGCGCACAGCCTTTGCAAAGTCGTTCAGCTCCTGATGATGCTTCTCAGCATACTGCTTCCGCATGAAACCCATACCGCGCTTGCTCTTATCAGAGATTGGCTTGAGCCGCTGAAATGTCTCCAGATGTTTAAGTGCAGTCTGCTTCTTCCTAATCGCCTTACCCACGCCGTCAAGCAGGGTAAGGCTTTCTTGCTGTTTGCCAACAAATTCATCGAAATCCTGCAGCGTGCTGATGCCAGCTTCCTGCATGAAGAACTGTACTTGCGCAGCGAATTTCAGGTCATTGATACCGGCAGTCTGCTTTGCTGTTTTGCCCCAGTCTGCACGCCCAGCCCTGCGTAGATTCTGGAACACCTGGATGTACTCCATCACTGACGGCTGGGAGGGCTCTGGCTTCATGATTTCTGCTGTCTTGCGGATGGCTTCTGCCAGCCACTTTTTCAGCGATGCCAACCGTATTTTCAACGATTGCAGCACACGGTTGAACTGCTTGATTTCCTCGTTGTACTGACCGATTTCTGTGCGGATGCCCTGCTGCTCCAGACAGGTGACTACCGGCCCCATATGGACGGTGGGAACCAGATCAACGCCTTGTCGCTCGTATGAACGGAGATCAAGCCGGACGTCTGCACCAGCACGTTCCAGATAACGATTTTGTGGTGTCCGCCCATGCCGTGCGCCAGCGTTCACAGTTTCCTGAATCGTCCCAATCCGTGGTGCGCTCTTTGCGGGTTTTATAGTCACCATTGGGTAATGGTATCTTTTCACCGTTTTCATCAAGAATGTAGACCCGCCTTGCCTTGGGTAGCCACTTGCCGTGCTCGTCCATTGCACGCATGGTCAGCATCACATGGGCGTGAGGATTACCGTCTCCCTTATCGTGAATGGCATAGTCAACGATCATGCCCCGCAACACGAATTGCTCCATGCAATATTCGCGTACAAGTGACTCATACTGATCGGCGGGAAGCTCCCTCGGCAGCGCCATAATGATACCTCTCGCCAGCTGTGCGTTCCATTGCTTTTCGGATGCTTCCACAGCATTCCAGAGCGTCTGTCGGTCAGTATATTCTCGCGGCGCGTTGGGCGGCAGCAGGATGCCCTTCGCCACAATTTCTTTTTGCTTGTAACAGAAATTCTTCGTCCGCTGATCGTACTCGCAGAACAGCTTTTCAGCAGACATATAGGCAGCGCCCGCCACAGCGGATTGCCCCTTGCTGCGCTGGCGGATGGACACATCAAAGTGAGGACATGCCACGCTCGTCACCCCACTTTCCTTGGGTAGTCAGCTTGCTGGCGCAGGGGCCGTGCCCCTGTTGATTTTGTTCCGCAGAACAAAATATCAGAGCGACGAACCCTGTTCGGAGCGTGCCTCGCAGAGCGCAACCGCACGTGAAGCGTGTATAGTTGCGACCTGTAACCAGGTACAATTCAAGTTTCTGCATTGGTATTTGTGTCCTCCGCAGCCTGGGTCATAGCCCGTACAGCCTCGTTGATCAGCGCCTTTTCCATCGTCTGAACAGCCTCGGTATCGAACGCTGTTTGCAGCAATTGGTACACCTGATCGTCAGTCAATAGCAGCGGGCGCTGCATAAAGCGTTCCAGCATGCCGCCACGGGTAAAAATGCGGCGGTTGCGGCGATTACGTTCAAGCTGTTTTGCCTCGTGCTGCTTGATTTTCTTCTGATGCTCCAGTCGAGTAATTTCCTTTTCCGTCCGCTGGATTTTCTGTTCAATGGTTTTGTTGTTCATTATCTATTCTCCAATCAAAATGGCGGCAGGGAGCGTATCCCTGCCGCGTGGTCGTATAGGTGTGAGTGGCAGTTATTCAGTGGCTGCCTGCTGCGCTTTCCGATCTGCAATTAGCTTCTGCAGCCGCTGCTGGTTGGCCGGGTAATTGAACAGGTATGCAAGGTAATTTCGCACATCCTCGTTCGTCAGGATCTCTGGCTCCTGAAGGAATTCCTCCAGCATGATCGCACGGGTTGTCAGCCGGTTCTCATAAGCTTGCTTTTCCAGCGCGCGCCGCTGTTCTTTCAGCTGCTTGCGCTTTTCCTCAGCCTTTTGCAGCTTGGCCTCGTTGTGCTCAATGCTGCGCTGAATCCTCTGTTCGGTAGTCAGTTTGGTTTCGTTGTTCATGGTCATAAGTCATCCTCTTTCAATAAGTCGCCGTCGTTACCTCCGCGGCGGGTGATGTCGTGTGCAATGCCTTACGGAATGCACGGGGAGGCGTCCGAATGATCAGCTGTGGCATTGCTGTTCCCGGACGCAAGTTCACGCTGGCCTTCTTCCGTTTCGAAGTAAGCCAGCAACCTGGGCAGCAGGCAACGAGCGATCCGCTGAATAGCATAATCGGGAATGTCCATTGCGCCGTTGTCCGTGCGGGGGTTCTCCTGCATGGGGCTCCTTTCTGTTAGCCATAAATGGAAACGATTGTGATGTTCCAAAAAACAAAACAGGCCGCATCGCTGCGACCTGTTTGCATGGAACGGATGAAGGATTCATCTGTTAAAATATACGAGAGTTTTTCTGAAAATGAGTTTTAGGACGCGATTTGTAAATTGGTGCTTTTGCGCGCAGTGTTGCTGTTGCAAGAATGCAACGACAGTATTTCAAGGCGCATGCAACGCTAGGAAGCTGTAGATAGAAAAGAAAGGCTATGTTCTGATAGCATAATGACGATGCACTTCAGATCTTCCAAAGGTGACAAGGTCTAAACAGGATGCTGTTGGATTTTTTGGCAGTCATGCTACCTGATATAGCGGAATGTACATAGACAGTCCAGTGGTGATGTGCTATAATTCGAGTAGCGTCACCCTTCATTTTCACAGTCAGGAGAAAACTGCAATGAAGATTACCGAGATATCGATCAAGAATTTTCGCTCGTTTGATGAACGCGGAGTTTCGATTGTTGTTGGCGAGATGACTGCTTTTGTTGGAAAGAACAGTTCCGGTAAAAGCAACATTCTGCAAGCTCTTCAGTTATTCTGGGGGCAGTATGCCCTTGCAGCGGAAGACTTCTATTATGGCGAAACCGATCGCACGATAAGTGTCTCTGTAACTTTTGCCGTTGCTCCGGATGAGATTCTTCCGGTTTTACTCCCATATGTTTCTCCAGATGGGTTTCTTCAGTTGCGCCATGACTATACAGAAGTGGACCTTAAGGGGAAACTATATTCTTGTGGCAAAAATGAGTATACGGGCCAACCAGAAATGAATCCGTTTCCTGAACGTAAACTCAAACTCACCCCCGCGAAAATTGGTGTGTTCTTGGCATCAGAACAATCGGCTAATTTACATTCATATGCGCAAAGCAACGGTAAAACCCTTGATGAGAGTAGTTTTTATGATGTCTTGGGTCAATACTGGTGTGCCAACATTCAGAGTTTCTGTAACCGCTGGAACGCCACTCCCGTTGAGATAAGCGGAGCAAACCTAAAAAATCTCTATTTAGCGTTGCCGGCCTATTACTATCTCCCGGTCAGCTATACTACAGCAAAACTGACGCAGGATAAGCATTCGTATTTCCAACAAATATACCAGCAAATCCTTGGCGATATTCAGCAGCTCCGGGAGAACGCACAAGCCGAACAGCTTAGGCAACGCGTGGCTGCACTGTACCGTACTGCGGGCATACATAAACGTTGTAATGATATTAATCAGCTATTATCAGAAACGGCTGGCGCAGACTCCTCTGTCAAAATGCACATTGTAATTGGCGAACCCGATTATGAAGCTCTGTTTCGCCCGGCTCCCGCATTGCGCGTCGATGATGGCTACGATTGTGATGTTCAAGGGAAAGGACAGGGCATTCAAAGGGATGCCATCTTCAGACTGCTGAAGGTTTTCTCCCGACTCAATAAAAAACAGCAGCGGAAGTTCATTCTTGCGGTTGATGAGCCAGAAGCCTTTATGCACCCCACATATAAGCGCAGCTTATTCAAATCCTTTCTTTCTCTGTGTGAAACCGGATGCCAGGTTATGTATACAACTCATGACCCTGCATTTGTCTCTGTAAGCCGTTTTGATGATATTCATACTGTCGCAGTGGTGAGGGGAGAAAAACAACACACTACTGTGCATAGCAGTTCCTTAGCAGAACTGAAGAAAAAAGAAGCATTTCGCAGAGCATGCCGTTGTAGAGCTGATGAATCTATTCGAAAGGAACTGGAACACAAGTGTCAAGGGGAGCAAAACGAAGGTTTCTTTGCGGACAGGATCATATTAGTTGAAGGATCAACAGAAAGCTACGCTCTACCAGTATATTTTGCCCGTCTTGGATATGATCTTGACGAAAACAACACCGTCATCCTCCGCGCACAATCTAAAACACTCCTGCAATTACTCTGTGTAATATTCTCTTCCTGCAAAATCCCATGCTACTGCATTTTCGATGGCGACAAGCCGGAAGACAGTCTGTACAGCCGATATATGACAAGTCAGCCCATGAGCAGCGGTGAACGCAGCAAAATAAACGGTCACTCAAAACTGAATCGAAATTTGTTAGCCTTTTTTCATGGCGTATCACAGGGGTTCCCAGATACAACCATAGACCGCTATTACACTGTATGGGAACGTGATTTTGAACATTCTGTTCAAATGCATCTACAAAACTATACGGAGCTCAGTAAGCAGATTATTAAGTCTGAGGGAGTTTCAGCAGAAAGTAAGCCTCTGATTGCTTACCACTTGGCCACACGGAGTAAGCTCTCCGATCTGCCAGCTGACATACAGACTCTGTTAATAACACTAATCAACCGTATTAAGAACGCCAGTTGTTTACCCCTTGCAGATATTCCTACACCGGCCTCTTTCGCCTTGTATCCTGAAAAAGTAGATGGTTCATTGCCTGTGTATTCTTCGGCAGCAGGACGAAACACAACTGCTGAAGATGCTGTTCCTGTCAGCTATGCAACAGGAGCCTTTCCTGCAGGAACATCTTATCTAGTTCATATTCAGGGGGATAGCATGGCTGCACAGATTCCTGATGGATGCTATGTGGCTGTCAAACATGTTGAGGAATGGCCACGTCCCGGTGTAATTGGCATATTCACTATCGGCGGCGGAGAAATGGTGTGTAAGCAATACATTGAAACGCAGTCCGGTGAAAAACTCTTGAAATCGGCAAATAGCTCATACGCACCCATTCCCTTAACTGAAGATATGGATTGTCAAGTGTACGGTGAAGTCATCATGTTGGGAAGAAAGCAGCCTGCCATTTTCTTTATGGAATAAGACAGTAGTGAGTTGCCGTATAACTATAAGCCGCCCCCCCTATAGTCGGAATATCCACATTTTACCACAAGGGACCCTTTTTATACTTCGTGAGACTTTGCGCCAACTTGGCGCGAAGTTACAACCATCATCATGCTTTCCGGAACTTCGTGCCAAGTTAGGTCTGTTGACAAACCTACCATCTGGCGCTCTAATGTGGTAAAATAGAGAAAAGCCACAAGGGGCGAAGGACATGCAGCTCAAGCTACACATGGTCACCATCGAAGACCTTGTACCAGCCGACCACTTCCTGCGCAAGCTGGCATCGGCGCTGGATCTGTCATTTGTGTACGAGGAAACCGCGCATATGTACTGCCGACGGTATGGTCGCCCGCCCATCGATCCGGTGGTGCTGGTGAAGTACCTGCTGGTCGGGTATCTGTATGGAATTCCGTCCGAGCGGCAGATCGAGGAACGTATCTCCGACAGCATCGCCCTGCGCTGGTATCTGGGAATCGATCTGGACGAGCGAGTGCCGGATCATAGTACCATCTCACAGCTGCGCCGACGGAAACCGGCGTTCCGCAAGGTGTTCCGGCGGCTGTTTGAAACAGTCGTGCAGCAGTGCATTAAACTGGGATTGGCCAGCGGCCGAATGACTGCTACCGATTCGACCCATGTGAGAGCCAATGCCCCCCGCAAATCAGAGTATCTGGTGGACATGTCCGAGGAACCCGGCGTGTACTGGGAGCGGCTGGACGCCTACGAGGAAGAAGGGCTGGAGGAGCTTGCAAGGAAGACTGGAAAGCGACGTGCCAAACGAACTGCCAAGGTCAAAAGAGACGTCCGCTGCGACAAGAAGCAAGTCAGTCACACCGATCCAGAGGCCGGCTACCTCAATCGTGTAGGCAAGCCTAAAGGGATGCATTACCTCAGTCACCAGACGCTGGACACGGATCATGGGATCATCCTGGATGTTTCCGTCACTCCGGGAGACAGCAGCGATATTGCACAGTTCCTGCCGCAGATGGAGCGTGTCAAGGAGCTACTGCCGGTACAGGCAGCGGCTGCAGATTCAGCATACAATTCAAATCTTGTTCAGCACGAACTCCGCCGGCATGGGATTACATTTTTTGCGCCACCGCAAAAAGCTGCACCAATCTCGAAAACATTGATCTCTGCTGACGCGTTCGACTACGATGCGCTCTCCGATTCTTTCACCTGCCCGACAGGAAACATACTGACCCTTCGCACGCTGGAACGCAATCATCACGGCCTTTATTGGGTGTACCGGGCGGAAGCTGCAGCTTGCCGCCGGTGCCCGCATCAGGAGCAGTGCATCCCAGCAAGTCGTCGCGCTCAGGGCCGAAAGATTGTTCGAAATTACTTTGAGGCAGCCCGGACACTGGAAAGGCAACGCCTCAACACGCCGGAATACAGAGACGCTCTACGCCTGCGGCAGATCTGGTGCGAAGGTACCTTCGCGATCCAAAAGCGAGGCCACAATCTGACACGTCTCACACGACGAGGAATAGCGGCAGCAGAAGACCACTGCCTTCTTTCCGCTGCCGCCATGAACCTCAAAAGGATGATTAAGTGTATTGGATGACGCCCGCCGGCGTCTCTTTTTGTTGGAATGAAGGCAATCGCGGCGGCAAAGGAAGCTTTTGTCAACAAGCCCAAGTTGGCACGAAGTTCCTTTGATTTTCCCCGGCGACTTATTTGCAATCCCGCAACGAAGTGCCTTATCATATCTATGGCAGCGGAAATGTGTCCCAATTTGAGACACATTTTACTTCCATAACAAATTGGACTCCGTGAAGGCTCCTTTACTCTAAAAACTTCTGACCAACTCGGGCAGAAGTGACGTTCCCGGTCCGAAATTAGCCAATCGGCAAAATTGACAAGCTGGTCTGCATTCTGCAAAATAGTAGTGGGAGGTTGTGCAGCAGACGGGCTCACAGCGAACAGCAACCGTGCACCAGAAGCGAAAAATTATGAAAAGATAAGCAAATGAAAGGAGGAACATATATGACAGAGCTGACCTACATCAAACATGGCGACTACTATTACCCGAACCTGACTGTTGGCGATCAGCCTACCACACCCTTGGGCAAGTACGGGCGTATGCGCCGTACTTACCTGATGGAACATAGGCAGTTGCTTTTGAACCAGCTCGTTCTGAACGGTAAGCTGTTCTGGCACCTGACGGAAATCGACCAGGCTGCTCAGCATCGGCTGGATACCATGATGCCTCAGCTGATGAAGCAGCGAGGCATCACGGAGGAGCTGAAGAGCCGCGATCCCATGCGCTGGGTAGCTGAGATGAACGCAGCAAAAGCCCAGGTCGAAGAGGTCATTTTCACGGAGCTGGTGTACGCATGAATATGAATGAGTACCTGTGGAAATCCAGTGATGCAGCATCTGAGATGCGGCTGCTGGTGGAGGGGGCAATCACGCTGTATGAGGAAGATGCGCTGTCACTGCAAAGCCTTGCCCGGGATAATCAGCAGCCCGAAGCGGCCACAGCATTTGACACCATTGGGACGGCGCTGTACAACCTGCGGGAGCATCTGAGGAAGCTCCAGGCCATGCAGGTGGCTGTGACAGAATCAAAGATGTCGGAAAGATAGGGAATTACCTCACAACAAAGAAAGGAGGCGATGATATGCCTCAAAACTAGCTTCCCGGCGACATCCGGGACAGAATCCGCGACCTGTGTCGCGTTAAAAATCTGAAGCAATCTGAGCTGGCCCATGCCATTGGCATCGATAAAAGCACGTTCAGCCGCTTTATGAGCGGCAAAACGGACAAGTTGTCTGATACCAGCCTGCAGAAGATTGCCCAGCACCTCAACGTGTCCACCGACTTCCTGCTGGGTAACACCGACATACCGGATCGCAAGCATTACGATATCGGTGAGTTGGGGCTGACGGTGCAGGCTGCACGAAATCTCTACACGCACAAGGTCGATCCGGCGATTGTGTGTGAGCTGCTGGAGCATCCCCGTTTCGGCGAGCTGACACGCCTGTTGTCCTCCTATAAGGACGAGCTGTTTGCATCCGGGATTGCCGCGCAGAACCAGATGCTGTCCTCCCTCGGCGGGTTGGTGCTGACGCAGGGCAAGGCCCACAAAAATGATATGTACGCAGCATATGACACAGCCCATATGCTGCAAGCGCAGCGTCAGCCGCTGCATGTATCGGAACTGGACACAATCCAGCAGACATTTATGCAGATTGTCCGTGACATCAAGAACACTGGCTCTGACAATGCCCGGGAGGCAACGGCGCTCACGAAGGAATCCATGCGGCAGATGACTGAAACGCTGTCAAAAGGACAGGACGACATCGACCTGCATCAGATCTCCCCGGAACAGATCGTCGGCGGCATCATGGGCGCTATGGCCATAATGGAAGTGCCGGAAGCATACAACGAGCAGATGACCGCTGCCCTCGGGCAAATCCAAACGGGTCTGTTCCAATACTTTTCAATTCTCAATCAGGTAAAAGACAATGAAGAAAACCCAAATGACCAACGAAGAACTGTGCCTTGCCTTTCAGGCAGGCGACCGGCAAGCGGCTGAACAGCTGTACCTTGCCAACTATTCATTCATCCGCAGCATCGCGCTGGCCTATTCCCGGCGTTATCCGGAGCTGTGGATGGATGTGGATGATTTCACGCAGGAGGGAGCTATCGCGCTGCTGCGGGCCGCTGAAACATATTCACCCGGTACGAACGCGACCTTTCTGACCTATGCAAGGCGGATCATCCACAATGCGATCCGCGACGTTCTTCGCAAAGCGCTGCCTCACGCGGAGAAGGAGACTACCCATGAGCCGCGAGAACCCTCATGGAGCGACAACAAAAAACGCTGCTCGCCGGATGTCAGCAGCTATGAACACAATCCGGAATGGATCTATTTGCAGAAGGAGAACACCCAGCGAATCCAAGCAGCCGTTGCAAAATTGTCCGTGCGGGAGAATGCATGGATCAGCGTGCGCTATGGCTTCGGTGACGACGCCCCGCTGTCTCATGCAGAAGCTGCGCGCCGCTATCATCTGACCAAACGGCGGGCGCAGAAGCTGGAATCATCCGCCCTGCACAACGTCAAAACTGGCTACATGCCGAATGCAACAGATTGGAGGTGAGCCTATGACTGGTGTGATTTATGCCCGCTATTCCTCGGACAGCCAGCGCGAGGAGAGCATTGAGGGCCAGATGCGCGAGTGCATGGCTTATGCCGAACGCAGCGGCATCACCATTATCGGCAACTACATCGACCGCGCCATGTCCGCGCGCACGGCGGATCGCCCCGATTTCCAGCGGATGATCAACGATAGCGAGAAGCATCTGTTCGATGTAATCCTCGTCTGGAAGCTGGATCGCTTTTCCCGTGACCGCTATGACAGTGCGACCTATAAGCATATTCTGAAAAAGAACGGCGTCAAGGTGATTTCTGCCACCGAGAACATCAGCGACAGCCCCGAAGGCATCCTGCTGGAATCCCTGCTGGAGGGCCTGTCCGAATACTATTCCGCCGAGCTGTCTGTAAAAATCCAGCGCGGCCAGATGGAGAATGCTATGAAGGGAAAGAACAACGGCGGCACGGTGCCGCTGGGCTTGCGGAAGGGCCCGGATGGCGTCATGGAGCTTGACCCGATCATTGCTCCCATCGTACAGGAGATCTTCCAACGGTATGACAAAGGGGAGAGCATGACGGATATCGTGGCTTCCCTCAATGAGCGGGGTATCCGCACAGCAAAGGGACTGCCGTTCCGGATCGGCAGCCTGGGCACGGTGCTGAAGAACCGGAAGTACATCGGCGAATACCGGTATGGCAAGATCGTCATTCCGGACAAGCTGCCTGTCATTATCGACATGGAGCTGTTCGACCGTGTGCAGCGGCGGATGGAGGTCAACCGCCACGCCCCCGCCCGTGCAAAGGCGGACGAGGAATACCTACTGACCACGAAGCTGTTCTGCGGCCATTGTGGGCTGATGCTCGCAGGTGAAAGCGGCAGGAGTCGCAATGGCGAGGTACACTACTATTACAAGTGCGGCGGCGCAAAGCGGAAGCAAGGATGCACGCTGAAGGCGGTCAAGAAACGCTGGATCGAGCGCACCGTGGTCACTGCGACTATCACGCGTGTGCTGCATGATGATGTGATCAACCGCATTGCTGACGCGCTGATTGCTTACCAGGACAAGGAAAGCACTCTGCTTCCATCGCTGAAGCAGCAGCTGAGGGAGTGTGAAAAGTCCATTCAGAACATGCTGAACGCTATCGAGGCTGGTATCATCACCCCATCCACAAAGCAGCGCTTGCAGGATCTGGAAGCGCGGCGCGAGGAACTGAACGTCAGCATCCTGCAGGAGCAGCTGCAGAAGCCCAGGTTCACCAAGGAGCAGATCGTGGCGTGGATCAGCCGGTTCAAGTACGGCGATCCCGATGATTTGGAATATCAGAAACAAATCATTGACACTTTCGTCAACAGCGTGTATGTTTATGATGACCGGTTGGTGATGACCTACAACTACAAGGACGGCACCGAGACGATTTCGCTCGATGCCGTCCATCAGGCCTTTGGTTCGGAGTTGTCAAGTGATGCTCCACGAGCCGAAATCCTTGGAGATGCAAGGGTTTCGGCTTTCTTTTTGCCCATAAGTACCATCAAACGTACCATTGTTGCGTTTCGGACAGCTGGCAGGAGGGGAGAGCAGCCTCGCCTCTTGGCAGCTGTTTTTTAATACTGGCAGATGAGCTGTTCCAGCTGCTCTGCGGCTTGCTGACGCATGTCGGCGTTGCGATGACCGTACACGTCTAACGTGAAAGCGACGGTTGTGTGCCCCAATGCTTCGGAAAGCGTCTTGGGGTCAACATGGCTTTGCAGGGAAAGTGTGGCGTAAGTATGACGCACATCATGGAAGCGGACTCCTGGGCGTCCCATTCGCTTTACAATCGCCTTGAAATGGACGTACAGCGTCTTGAAACGGACGAACATACCGTTGCGGGTGAAGATCATGTTATACTCGTTGTGCCAGCTGCTTCCTGCACGCAGGCGCTGTTCGCTCTGCTTGCGCTTGGCTTCCTGGAGTACAGCCATAGCCGTGGTGGTCAGGGTGATGGTGCGCTCCTTGCCGTTTTTCAGCGGCGTATACATCATCTTGCCCTTGTCAGGGCCGGAGGCGATACGGACGAACTGCCGGTATACACGCAGGGTGTGCTTTTCAAAATCCACACAGTCCCAGGTCAGGCCGATCAGCTCGCTCTCACGCAGGCCAGTGAAGAAGTCAAACCGCATCATCAGGTAATACTCATCGTCCTTCGCAAGATTCATGAACATGCCCATCTCCTCTTTGGTCAACGGGTGCATTTCATGCTGCTGGATATGGGGCAGCTCACAGTTTTTGCTCACATTCTTGCGAATCAGGTCCATCTTCATGGCCTTGTCCAGCATACCGTGGAGCATACCATGCACATTTCGAATACTCTTGGGCGACAGGCCCTCTTTCTCCAGCAGGATGTACACACGCTGCACCATCAGCGTCGTGAGGCCTTTCAGCTTCACATTGCCGATGTACGGCACCACATGCAGCCGGAAGTCGCTCTCATAGTTATCGAGGGTCGAGTGCTTCACCTTACCGGCCTTGAAGGTCTTCATCCACTCCCAGCCCCACTGCTCCACAGTAAGGTCGGTTTCGGTGATGCTGGTGCCCTGGGCGATCTCCGCCCGCTTCTCAGCCAGCTTGTCCTTCACGATGGCCTTTGTGCGACCATACAGCGAATGCTGCTTGCCGTCCACATCATAATAGCGTCCTTCCCAGGTTCCGTTGGAACGCTGGCGGATATTGTTCTTCATTTCAGTCATTGCTAGCTCCTTTTCCTTTTCAGGTCAATAGAGCTGACAATAGAAAATAGTCAGGCTGAAGTTGTCAAGGTTCATCACTTTGATTCTATCCAGTCTAACCATCCTTCTCAGCACATTCGCTCGCAATTATTTAGAAAACGGGTGCACAGCGACGATTCAGCCATTCTTGAAGCAGTTCACGGTTAATTAGAATCTTCCGTCCTAAGCGAAAACATGGAAAATTCGGTTCTCTGGTCAGGTCATAAGCGACGTTCTTGGAAATGTTCAACTCCTTCATCAACTGGGGTACAGTAAGGGTTATCTGGGAATGCTCGCGAAGAAAGTGAGGATTATCGGAAGCGTTCTCCTCCATTTTACCAAACAAGCGCAGATTCATTTTTATCATATCGTGTCTCCTTGTGAGAAAGATAATCGTTTTTGCTATTTGCCATGTACATACGTACAGGATGAGCTTTCGGCGTATGTATGTACATAGGTTTTTGCTGGAATTTTCAGATTATTCGAATGGGTTATCCATTGCATAGACTCGCTGCAATCCGTTCCGGCTGCGGACACCAGCGTCAATCATGAGCCGGATGCCTTTGACGCCCCATACTTGACGACCATCCACGCTGTGTATGTTGTTGGTATGTTCGATGTGGTACTTGGAGGCGTTGGAAATCAGAAAATCCGAAACTGTTCGTGATTTCAGCGGCGCGAAGCCGTTGTCATCACACCAAATAGCGTACGCAGCCATGAGCTCTTTGGATGTTGCAGCGCAGACTGAATCGAACTGAATGTAATCTTCCGATTCAAGGAACATCAGCAGATTGTTTCCGTCCTGTTTCAGCAGTTCTCGATTCTGGCGGGAACGCTCGCTTTCGCTGAATCGAAATCGGTTAGCCACCAGACGCTGCAATCCTTCAAAAGCCCATAGCAGGATACCTTCTATTTCGGCACATGCCGGCGGCGTCTGGCCCACTTCATTTGGTATTGACCGTATCGAACATGCCCGACAGGTTTCCCGTGATCCCCTCGATGAGCAGCCCTCGGAGCCATTCATCGAGTTTGTCGAGTATGCCGCCCATAAGCGATCACCGCCGGACGATCAACCGAACAGGCCGGAGAGCAGAGGTACAAGGGTGATGCCGATGAGGGCGACACCGCCGCTGGCCATCAACTGTATCATGGCGAATTAGTTGTCAAGGGGTTTTTGCTTATAAAACCATTTATTCCTCATATCATACCAGTTATTCCGCTTATCTTGAAGAGGATCGACATTTCTGATATACTATAAGGGGATTTCCAGATGGCAGGTGAAAGGGGGGCAAACGATTTGTTTGAATATATTCGTCAGTTTATTCTTTCACCCGGCATGGGCTATGGATATGTGTTCACCAATGCGATGCTGATCATGGCAGCGGTCATGCTGCTGCGTGACTTCCCGAAAAATAAAAAAGGGATTGCGCAGTTTTTTATAGAGTACCTCGTTTGCTGCGCAAGCTATATTCTCTTGGATTCCCTTTTATTCTGGCTGACAAGCGGCTGGCAGATGGATCGAATCGCCCTCAGCATCTTCGTAACGGGGTATGCCATTCTGAGAAGCAAGTATGATTTCAGGGTATGTTTGGTGCGGGGTTGGATGTTTGTGGCCAGCGTGATGGTGATGCTGCCCATTTCCGAACCGCTGGGCGAATTATTCGCGTCCCTGAACGAATCGTATTTTGCCTGGGCGCAGTATCTGACGCCGCTGGTGGCGACGGTCATGATTTTTACGGAAATCTGGTTCCTGCGGCATTTTTCTTTTGAGACCGGCACCGCCATCGGCGGCAAGTATGTGTGGATGCAGGTGGTGATTTCGGCGATCATCATCGGGTTGGAGCTGTATGCCGATTTATCGAAGGCGATCGTAAACGCGCGCAATTTCAACATTCTGGTGTGTGTTTCGCTGTGGTTTATCAATCTGATGGCCTATTACCAGTTCTATACCATCGACCAGGGCACGAAGAAAAATATGGAGCTGAACGCGCTCAGGCAGAAGGCGGAAATGGAAAAAGAGAAGTATCATGCCACCAAGCTGAGCTATGACGAGCTGCGCTCTATCCGTCATGAAATCAAGAACCATAATTTCTACATGAAAGCGCTGCTGGACGAAGGGAAAACAGCGGAGGCGAAAGAGTATCTGGACCGGGTTTCCTCCCAGGGAACGAAGTATTTAAAGAGCTTTGACAGCGGTAATTACGCTGTGGACGTGGTCATGAATCATGAAATGGCCGCGGCCAAGGAGCAGGGCGTCGTTTTGGATACCAGCATCCTCGTGCCCCGCAAGCTTCCCTTCAAGGATGAGGACTTGTGCAGCCTTTTGTCCAATCTGCTGGACAATGCTATGGAGGCCGCGTCTCAGGCAGGCGTGGCGGAACCGACGGTGAACATTTCCATTATATCTCGGCAGGAATATCTGTTTATCCGCGTCACCAACCCCGTGGATAAAACGCTGTCGGAAAAGCGGCGGATGACCCTGGAAACCACAAAAACCAACCACACGGAGCTGCACGGCTACGGCACCCGGATCATCCGGCGGATCGCGGAAAGCTATAACGGTTCCGTGAAGTACAGCATGAGCGGCGGCATCTTTACCACAGACGTGATGCTGGAAATGCCGGAAGAAAAAAGCGTGGAGGAAGAGGCAGGATCAGATGGAATATCGCGATCTGCGATGATGAAAAGGTGGCGCTGGAGCTGCTCGGTTCTTCTCTGCGCGGTGCGCTGCGGACGCGAAATGTGGACGCTTCCATCGAAACCTTTTCCCGACCGCGGGAACTGCTGCTCAGGATGCAGACCACTTCTTTTGATTTGCTCTTTCTGGATATCGAAATGCCCGGCATGACGGGGCTGGAGTTGGCTCAGCGGCTTCGGCGGGAAGGAAACTTGATCGATATTATCTACATTTCCAACCGTGAAGATTTGGTTTTCGATGCCCTACGCACCAATCCACGGGGATTCATCCGCAAAAATCGGTTGATTCAGGACGTGTCCGGCGTGATTGATACCTACATGGCCTATAAAAAGGCCAATGAACAGCCGAAGACCTTGATCGTGCGGGAACGGGATCAGGTGATGTACCTGGCTATTGACAAGCTACAATATATCGAGGGCAGCGGTAAAACACAGATGGCCCATGTCTTGGGCAAAGACGCGCCCATGGAGCTGCATAAAAGCATGCAGGAGCTGGAAAAAGAACTGACGCCCCAGGGCTTTTTGCGGATTCACAAGGGATACCTGCTCAATTACCGCTTCATCCGGCGCATCGGAGACAATGAAGTCTCTCTGACCAGTGGGGAGATGCTGCCCATCAGCCGCAGAAAATATCAGGAGATCCGGGACGCGTATATGGAATTGATGCAGAACGACGGTGGCGTGATGCTGTAATTCCATTTTCAGTTTCAGTTCAAAGTTCTAAGCAGTCATCATATTTTCATGATTGGCTGAGCGATTGGTATTTAGAACTTGCCGCTTGATTATATTGCATGGAACGAATGGCAAATATCAGCCGATGATCCGGAATGAACGGCTAAGAAAAAGCCGTTCGTTCTTTTTTTTCATACCGCTCGTTCCGGCATTCACGCCACTTTTTCCGGGAGAGAACCTCTTGCACCGAAACAATAGCCCGCGAACGGAAAAGCCTTTATACTTGTATCATCCGGTGGGAAGAAATACCCGCCAAGAATGCAAGGAGGAAATGATATGAAGCTTGGCAAGAAAATCCTGTCTGCTGTGGTTGCCGTGATGATGCTGCTCAGCATTGCTCCGGCTGCCAGCGCCGCGACCTGTGACGCGGATTACTGCTACTCTGAGGGCTATGACGTGGCCGTGCAGATCGGCGCGGAAGGCTCTGTACTCCTCAAGAATAAAGACAATCTGCTGCCCCTGGCAGAAGGCACCAAAGTGACTGTACTGGGCGCGATGAGCTACAATTACGTGGAAGGCGGCACCGGCTCCGCTGGCGGCGCGGACGACGAAAACACCGTGCTCATGCTGGACGCGCTGCTGGAAGCCGGCCTGGACGTGAATGAAGACGCCTGGGGCTGGCTGGAAGAAATCTGCGGCGGCGAACGCGGCGTGAACGCCAACGATCCTGCCCCCGCTTCCTCCGACGGCTGGGGTGGCGGCGGTTGGACCAGCTACACCAAAATCCATGAATTTGCCAAGGATGTATACGAGGGCGGCAAGGGCAGCATTCTGCAGGACGGCTACACCGATTACGCCATCGTCACCTTCGCCCGCTCCGGCGCGGAAGGCGCTTCTCCCTCCATGGACTATGACGGCGACGGCAGCACCCTGACCGGCTCCACCTACCTGGAACTGGATCAGAACGAAAAGGACCTGCTGGCCTTTGCCAAAGAAAACTTTGCCCACACCATTGTCCTCATCAACAGCGCGGCTCCCATGGAGCTGGGCTTCATCGACAGCGAAGACTACAATGTGGATGCTTGCCTCTGGATCGGCCATCCCGGCGAAGCAGGCATCACGGGCGTTGCCACCCTGCTGTCCGGCCGTAATAATCCCTCCGGCCGCCTGGTGGACACCTTCGCCTATGACATGACCACCAATCCCACCTACTACAACACAGATGACAACCGTTATGTGAATGCCAACGGCCAGACCTTCTATCAGTACGAGGAAGGCATCTATGTGGGCTATCGCTACTACGAAACTGCCGATTCCGTTGGCTACTTCGATTCCGATGAATTCAAGGCGCTGACCTTCAAGAATGGCTCCGCTGCGGGCTATGATCAGGTGGTGCAGTTCCCCTTCGGCTTCGGCCTGTCCTATACCACCTTCACGGAAGAAATCACCGCCTCTGACGTGGCGCTGGCAGCCCATGGCCAGAACAGCATCACCGTGAAAGTCACCAACACTGGCGACGTGGCGGGCAAGAACGTGGTGGAGCTGTACATGGACGCTCCCTTTGCTACTGACACCGAAAACTTCGGCATCAAGGGCCGCGGTCTGGAAAAAGCCAAGGTGGTGCTGATCGGCTACGCCAAGACCGGCATCCTTGAGCCCGGCGCTTCCGAGGAAGTGACTATCTCCTTTGCTACCGATGATCTGGCTTCCTTTGACAACTTCGGCCAGGGCTGTTATGTGCTGGAAAACGGCGAATACAGCTTCAACGTCCAGAAGGACGCCCATCAGTGGGGCGACCGGGCTTCCGACAGCCTGAAGGTGATCCTGGACAGCGCCATCATCTACAACGAAACCGGCGCTGGAAAGCGTGACCGGGATCAGATCGTGGCCGTGAACGCCCTGGACGACGTGACCGCGGGCGACGGAAACATGGTGGACGGCTATCTCTCCCGCAGCGACATCGCGGGCGGCATGAAGCAGATCATGGCCCACCAGAGCAACGAAACCCCTAACGAAAAGGTGACCGATGCTATCGAAGCCGTGCTGGCACTGACCGATGACAATGCCATCGAATACACCTTTGAAACCTACAAGAATGGCGTCAAGACCCAGATCACCGAAACCCTCTACGCTCATGGCAGCAACATGATGCCCTACGCCGAAAAGACCCCCGACGGCGTGGACGCAGCATCCTTTGCTGATCCCGATTGGGAAATGACTTACTATGTGGCGGAAGGCCAGACCACCGAAAACGGCAATCCCGTGGTGACCGCGGATAAGCCTGCCGGCGCTTCCCACATCCTGACCGTGCAGGATCTGGCGGGCGTGGACATCTACACCGAAGAAGGGTTGGAGCTCTTTGATAAGCTGGCCTCCATGACCACCATCGACGAAGCCATTGAAATCCAGGGTAACTCCGGTTGGAACGTCAGCGCTGTGGACAGCGTGGGCAAGCCTGCTCAGAAGGCTCAGGACGGCCCTGGCGAACCCGCCAACGGCACCTTCGCTGGCGCGACCTGGTTCCCCTGCGCTGTGACCATCGCCGCCACCTGGAACAACGGCCTGGCCCGCGCTGAGGGCGTGGCTTACGGACATCAGGCCATCCTGGCTGGGGTCGGCGTGGCGTATGCGCCTGCCATGAACATCCACCGCAGCCCCTTTGGCGGCCGGAACTTTGAATACTACTCCGAGGACGGCTTCATCTCCGGCCACATCGGCGGCAGCGCCATCGAAGGCATCCAGGCCACCGGCACCAATGTGACCGCGAAGCACGCGGCCCTGAACGACGGCGACACCAACCGCGGCGGCAACACCACCTGGGCCAACGAACAGGCCATCCGTGAAATTTACCTCAAGACCTATGAAATCGCCTGCGAGGACTACGGCTGCAACGGCATGATGGGTTCTCTGAACCGTATCGGCATGACCTGGTTCCACTATGGCATGTACAAAACCATCATGCGCGACGAATGGGGCTGGCAGGGCCTGCTGATCACTGACGGCGACGGTATGGGCGGCGACGCTTACAATACCCCCGTTGCGATGCTCTGTGTGAACGGCAACATGCTCTCCCGCAGCCTGTACATCGACGCCCGCGCCACCGTTGCCGCATATGGCGACGCCACCGATTATGTCTATGGCCGCTACATGCTGCACAACAACATCCGCAATGCCCTCTACCAGTACGCCAGCACCCTGAATAATGCTGAATAAGAACTGATACCTGCTGCGCGGCGAAACCCCGGCTTAAAACGCCGCGCAGCTTTTCAATCAATAGAAGGAGCAAATGAAAGATGAAAAAAGTTCTATCCATCCTGCTGCTGGCAGCGCTGCTCCTCTCCTGTCTGCCCATGGCAGGGCTTGCGGACACGGCTGCCGCCCCCGAGGATTTTACCTTCGATACCGTCACCGGAAAATTTTCCTTTAACGCTGTGGACAAAAACATCGGCTACTACTTCGTCCGCATCTACTCTGCTTCCTCCGGCGTTGAAGCCAATGAATACACCGTGTCCTCCAAGCGCCTGAACGGCGGCAAAACCGGCGAAATCAAAGGCTCTGTGAAGATGGATAACATCGGCTGGGGTCCCTACCATGTGAAGCTGGTAGCCAATGCTGCTGCGGGCACTGGCATCGACAGCCCCGCCCCAGTGGTGCTCAACGCCTTCTACGGCGTGGGTGGCACGCTGGAACGCCCCGAAGCCATGGCCTTCTTTGGCAAGAACCGGGTGCAGATCATCCTGGACTGGTGGACGCTGTGCGATTACCTGGGACTCAACTACATGCCCAATATTAAAATCACTTTCTGGAAAAACGCGGAATGCACGGAGGAAACCTTTTCCGATGTGATTGACACCTATGATCTGCTGGCTACCCTGGGCATGAACCCGCCCGGCATCGAATACATCTGGGGCTACAGCCAGATCCAGGGAACTGGCTGGATGTATAAGACCAATGTGAAGGAAGGCGAGGAAGAAACCCAGGAGGAGGCCGCGCCCGGCCCCATGTTTGGCGGCAGCGGCACCACCATGGCCTTCACCAACGATATTTATACCTACACCACTTCCGAACAGCTGCCCGCCGGGACTTACTATGTCACAGTCCAGGCCCTGTCCAAGGATGAGCAGATCCTGGATTCCAAGGTATCCAGCGCTATGGAAATCGTGCTGACGGACGAGGAGGCTGCCCCGGATTTCTCCGACGAATACAGCGTGGCGAAAACCGAGCTGTGGAAAGACCCGCAGCAAATGGATATGCCTGGCGCCAATCCCTTCCAGGTATCGGAGCGCGTGGATCTGTATTCCAATCAGGAAACTGCCTCCATCATTGAATAAGGAAAGGAGCGCAATCGCATGAAGAAAATCCTTGCTCTGCTGCTCATCGCTCTGTGCCTGGGCCTGTGCGCCGCGGCGTCTGCGGACGAGCTGAAAGCGCCTACGGACTTTGCCTTCGATACGGAAAGCGGCAAGCTGTCCTTCGTTTCCAATGATGAAAACGCCGGTTACTATTTCGTTCGGATCTATCCCGTGGTGAACGGCACCGAAGCCAACGCCTATGTGTCCTCCTCCAAGCGCATCAACGCCGGCAAGGTGGGCGAAAAGAGCGGCAAGGTAGACGTTTCCGCCATCGGCTGGGGCCTGTACAATGTGAAGCTGGTCACCTTCACGGCCTCCGGCACCGACTATACCGCGCCTGCACCCATCATTCTGAAAGCTTTCTACGGTGTAGGCGGCACCCTGGAACGCCCCGAAATGCTGGTGGTGGCTGACGGCAACACTGTGGAAATCACCCTCGACCGCTACACCCTTTCCAACTGGAAGAAATTCCAGTATATGCCTACCGTCCGTTTCAGCCTGTACGCTGATGAAGCCTGCACCGAGCTGGTGGCGTCCCAGGATGTGGCTACCAGCGAACTGGTGATTGACAATCATCCGGCAGGCGGCTACATCTGGCCTTACAGCCTGACCACTGGCCACATGAATCTTGAAGCGCCGATGATGGGCCCTCCCGGCGCGTCTGCTGAAGGCACCCAACCCTTTAACCTGACCGCCGAAGGCAGCTTGACCGTGGAAAAGGCGGGCATCTACTATGTGACCGCCCAGGCCATTTCAGACGATGAAGAAAAGATTGCTTCCTCTCAGGTCAGCGAAGCGGTGAAGGTGGAGCTGACGGAAGAAGCGCCTGACTTTGAAACCTTCGAGGTCGTCAAAACCTCCCTGTGGGCAGACCCCACCGTCATGGGAATGCCCACCGCTACCCCCGGCCAGGCGGAAGGACGTATCGACGCCGCCCAGGGGCAGACGACCACTGCGCTCATCGAATGATTTCTTTCTCCCGGGGCGGCGGGGCCGCCCCACTCCATGGCGGATTCCGGCGCGTGAACCGGAAGCCGCCCGCCACTCAAGAAAGACATTAGCCGGAGGGATACATCATGTCAGAAGCAAAATTGGAAGCCAAAGAAGCAAGAAAAGCGCTGAAAGCCCAGAAAGCGGAAAAGCGCCAGGCAAAACGGGAAAAATCATTCCTGAACAAATACTTCCATCATGTGGATCAAGGCTCCACCACGGGCCGGGAAATCATGGCTGGTCTGCTGATCTGCATCCTGTGCGTGTGCGCCATCTTCATGAACATGCAGTTGATCACCTCCATGATGGTATCCGGCCCCGCGGCTTCGGCAACCACCGCCGATATTGCCGCCAACGGCGAAATCATCGCCCGGCAGTATTTCCTGTCCATGCTGATCGCCTTCGCGGGTTCTTCGGTCATCGGCCTGGTGGCCCGGCTGCCGCTGGCGCAGATTCCCTCCCTGGGGCTCTCCACTCTGATGATTTCCGCCCTGGGCATCGGCACCAATTTAAGCTATCAAAACCTGCTGGCCATATGCTTCGTTTCCTCTGTCGTATATGCGGTTATCGCCGCTGTGCCCGCTGTGCGTAAAGCGGTGCTGAACGCCATTCCCGCTTCCGTTCGCAAAGCAGCGCCTGCCGCGCTGGGCCTGCTGGTGGTGTTTACCGCCATGCAGCTCACTGGCCTGGTATACATTGGCTCCTCCTCCGTTGTAAATTACGGCGTAGGCACGTCGCTCACCCGCATGGAGGGCTTCAATGAAACGGTTCAATCCTTCCGCCTCTTTGATATTGCTACTTACAACAGCCTGAAATACAAAGCAGACAGCTTCTTCCCGCTGATCCAGGCCTGCCTGCTGGGCGTACTGGCAGCCTTTGGCGCGTTCCTGTTGCTAAGAAAAACCAAGCGGCCTATGTTCCACTCCCTGATGATCGGTACGGCGGTATATTTCCTGCTGATGCTGTTTCAGGTCATTATTGAGCAAAAGCGCGGCAAGCTGAATTTCAACCTGGATCCGCTGTGGGGCCGCCTGTGGATGGTGGGCAGCGAGGATGCCCAGCACCTGCATCTGGAAACCATCCTGCGCAGCCTGAACATCGGCGAAGTATTCTCCAAGGGCTTTGATTTCTCCGCCTACACGGAGGCAGGTGGCAGCGTGGCGCTGCTGCTGGTTACCGGATGCCTGACCTTCCTGTTTGCCAACATCGCCACTGTGGACGCCATGACCCAGGGCGAGAATGAAAAGCAGGCTGGCCTGACCATGCTCTGCAACGCCGGGGCGAATTTGCTCGCTCCCATCGTGGGTGTTTCCGCTCTCAATGTGACGCCGCTGAACGCCGCCGCCAGGCGGGACGGAGCCAAGTCCGGGTTAGCGTCTGCGGTGGCTTCCCTGGGCTTCCTCCTCTCCGCCTTCGTGTGGCTGGTGCCCTTCATTTTCTCCACCACATCTTCCTATGATATTCAGTTTAACCTGTACGGGCATTACGGTACCTCCATGCAGTTGTTCACCGAATCCAGCTTCATTATCGCGGACGGGGTGATGGCGATTGCGGGACTGTGCCTGATTGCGGGTTCCCTGAAAGACGGCCTGGGCGACACGAAAATCGACGCCCCTTTCCTGGTGACGGTTGCCGCCGCTTTCTTCCTGAACAATCTGGCCCTGGGCTTCGCCGCCGGGATTGTGGCCCACACCCTTGCCAATATCTTTGATCGTCAGCGTTCCCTGACCCTTTCCAATATCATTGCCGCTGTTGTCAGCGTTGGCTTTATCGCTTTGACCGTGATTCTCTGATTTTTTCCCCGGCCCTTCGGCTGTCCTCCTTTGGCCGGAGGGCCGTTTTCTATCACCATTGAAGGAAGTGACTGAACATGACGCATCGGGAACTCATCGCAAAAATGACCCTGGCGGAAAAGTGTGCTTTGCTGTCCGGCAGGGATGTATGGCATACACGGCCAGTGACACGGCTGAGCATTCCGTCTATCACCCTCTCTGACGGCCCCAGCGGGCTGCGCAAGCAGGCGGCGGAGGGGGATCACCTGGGCTTGAATGCATCCACCAAAGCTACCAGCATCCCATCTGCTGCCACCATTGCCAACAGCTGGAGCCCCGAAGTGGCAGAGGCCATGGGCGCTGTCATTGGCGCGGACGCTGCTGCCCAGGATGTACAGGTGCTGTTGGGGCCAGGACTGAATACAAAGCGCAGCCCTTTATGCGGGCGATCCTTTGAGTATTATTCCGAAGATCCTTACTTGGCGGGCAAGCTGGCGGCTGGCTTCATCCGGGGCGTACAGAGTCAGGGCGTGCCCGCCTGCGCCAAGCACTTCGCCGTGAACAGCCAGGAATTACAGCGCATGGCCTCTGACAGCGTGCTGGACGAACGTACCCTGCGGGAACTATACTTGACGAATTTTGAAATCGCCGTCAAGGAAGGAAAGCCGAAAGCCATTATGACCTCCTACAACAAGGTCAACGGCACCTATGCCAATGAAAACGCTCATTTGTATGATATTCTCCGCAGGGAATGGGATTTTGACGGCATGGTGGTCACGGACTGGGGCGGCAGCAATGATTTTGTCGAGGGGGTTCGGGCAGGGATGAATCTGGAAATGCCCGCCGCCGGGGACGACAGCCCCTGCCAACTGTTGCGGGCTGTGAAGGATGGAAAAATCAACGAGGAAATCATCGACCAACGGGTGGAGGAACTGTTGAATGTGGTGCTGGCTGAAAAGCCAAAGGCAAAGCTCGTGGACGAAAAAGCTCAGCACGATGCCGCAAGGAAAGCCGCGGAGCAGTGCATCGTACTTCTCAAAAACGACCAGGATATTCTCCCTTTGCAACACAGCGCCAAGGTGGCGGTGATCGGTGATTTCGCCGCCCATCCCCGGTATCAGGGGGCGGGCAGCAGCATGGTCAATGCCCGGCAGGTGGACGAAACCCTGGAACTGCTGACCAACTATTTCCCTCACTCCGTGGGCTATGCCCAGGGCTTTGAACGGATGGATCATCGGAACGATGAATTGGCAGCTCAGGCTGTGGCTTTAGCAAAAGAAGCTGACTGCGTGTTTTTGTATCTGGGTCTGCCTGAAGGGTTTGAAACCGAAGGACTGGATCGGTTGCACATGCGTCTTCCCAACAATCAGGAAATCATGCTGAATAAGCTGGCGGAAATCAATCCCCATATCATCGTTGTGCTTTCCTGCGGCAGCGCAGTGGAAATGCCCTGGATCGATAAGTGCCAGGCATTGGTATACGGCTGCCTGGGCGGGGAAGCGGCAGCCAGCGCCATGCTGCAGGTACTGAGCGGCGAAGTAAACCCCAGCGGCAAGCTGGCGGAAACCTTTCCCATCGTCTGTGCCGACCTGCCAGTAAGCCAGTATTACCCCGGCAGGGAATATACCAGCGAATACCGGGAAGGACTGTATGTGGGGTATCGTTATTTCGTTACAGCAAAAAAGCCCGTGCGTTTTCCCTTTGGTTTCGGCATGAGCTACACCACATTCCGCTATGAAAATCTGACCGTCGAGCCCAAAGGCGTTTCCTTCGACCTGACCAACTGCGGGAGCAGCGGTGGGGACGAGATCGTTCAAATGTATGTTTCATTGCCCAACGCCAAAGTGTTCCGTCCTGCACAGGAACTGAAGGGGTTTTGCCGGGTGTCCCTGAAAGCTGGGGAAACCCAGCGGGTCAGAATCCTTTTCGATGATTACACCTTCCGTTACTTCAACTTAAAAACAAATGCTTGGGAAACGGAAGAGGGGACCTATGAAATCCTGATTGGCGCTTCCTCGGAGGATATCCGGCTAAAGGGTCAGCGGATGGTGTTCGGCACCGCCGCCCCGAATCCGTATGAAGGAAAGAACCTGGCCTGCTATCAGGATTGTGATGTGGAAAACGTGCCGGACGCTGCCTTTGAAGCACTGCTGGGTCATCCTATCCCGCAAAGAAATTGGGACCGGAGCAAGCCTCTGGAGTTAAACGACGCCTTGGCCCAGATGGAATACGCCAGGAACCCCATCGCCCGTTTTGCCGCCCGATTCCTGAAAAAAAAGATCAACCAAACGGTGAAAGCAGGGAAGCCCGATCTGAACCTGCTGTTCATTTACAATATGCCTTTCAGGGGCATGGCAAAAATGATGAACGGTATGGTGAGCATGGATATGGCCAAGGATATTCTGTTCATCGTCAACGGCCATTTCTTCCGTGGCGTCGGGCGGCTGACCCATCATTTCTTCCATCGTCCCAAACTGATTCTTACAGAGGAGGCGTAAACCCATGAACGCAATCATAAACGGCTGGAACAATTTTGTCGAAAAGCATCCTGCCGCGTCCAAATGGATTCGGGAGGGTGGCCTGTTCGTGATCGTCAGCAATGTGATCACGGTGTTTAAATATCTGATTCTACAATTCCTGCCCAAAATGCTGACCAACCTGCCGGACCGAGATTTTGGCTGGCCAGGTATCAATATGACGCTGTTCGGTGAAACCTTCAAATGGAACATCTTGGGCTATGACCAAACTCATGGCGGGCTTCGCTACTTTGTGGCTTACATGATAGCTATGGTGATTGGAGAAGCCGTTAACTTTCCAATCCAGCGAAGTCTGGTGTTTCGTAGCAAGGGCAACATCTGGTATCAGGCCCGGTGGTATCTGCTGGCCTTTATTGTCATTACGTGCATCGTGAACTCCATCAACTGCATCTGGGTCGCTGCTGCCGGAAAGTTCGTGCCCGATTGGGTCTACAATATCGGAACCACAGTGCTCAACGGTGGCGTCAGCATGGTGATTTTCTTCTTTGTGAACAAGATCATCTTCCCCGAAACAAAGAAAGAAAGCATTTCTGCTTAAATACCTCAATATTATTATCACAGAGCAACCATTTTTCACCCCATTGCCGTGTTCATCGGCAATGGGGTGAACTGTTTTATACTGCTGTATCTATATTGCTTGTCTCATGGAGTGGCCGTAGGGTGCCTAAAAGCGGCTTCATGGGCTCCAGCTTGTCTTGCAGCTTTGCCCGATGCGCGATGAGCCTTTCGCTTTCTACCTTTAGTGTGGCAGGATCAACGACAGTGCTGCCATGCACTTCCATCAGATAATGGTAGGCTATGTTGTACTGTTTCAGTTCCGCTTCATGCGCGGCATAGTAGGATTCTTTCTTCGTTTTGAAGGAGGTATGGGTGTATTGATCGTGGATTGGCCGAAGCTGCCGGAGTGTTTGGGCGGCACTCAGAATGCCGGTGATATTCTTTATTCGCTGATCAACCTTTTTCAGTTCAGAATGAATAACGCCGGTTTCTTTCTCCAAATCGTCCAGCTTCGCTTTCAAATCCTCGATGGTAAAAATCTTATTCTCTTTCAGAAAATCCGTGGTTTGGGAAACGCGCAGCATATCACCGGCCATACGTTTCAGAACGACGGTATGGTTTTTCCAGTGCTGCCGCTTCTCGTTCTGAATCAATACCCAGGAATACAGATAATCGTTGATGGGCGGATGCTTCTCGATCTGCTTTTGTTCATGGCGCTCTTTCGCTTCTTTGATTTTCTCAGCCGCCCAAGACCGCAGCGTCCTGAATCCTTTTCTCAGATAAGCCAACAATTTATTGGTTTCTTTGATGTCCCGGTTCAGATCACCCAAAAAGGTTTTCTCGCCACGCGCTTCCATGGCGCTGACAGCACGGCCCAGATGAACGGTGGAAATCTGCGGTTTTTCCTGTCGCTGATAGGATCGCAAATCGACCCGCTCCGGGCGTTGGTTCTGTTCCAGATATTTGTTCTGAATTTCCTCCCAACCGTGCCGCCAGGTTTCGCAGTTCTGCGGATCGTTCCAGTTATTTACGTTCTCCCGGTGGCTTTTCCAACCGCCGTTGGGAAGCGGAATGCAGTTGCCGTTTCCGTCGAGATCGTAAACCTTCCGGCATTTGGGCAGCCATTTTCCGTGCTCATCCAACGAGCGCAGCGTCAGAAGAATGTGCGCGTGAGGATTGCGCGGTTCTTTGTCCTCGTCGTGGATGGCGAAGTCGCAGCACATGCCTTCGTTCACAAAATACCTCTGGCAGTATTCGCTTACCATTTCAGGGTATTGTTCCTTTGGCACTTCGATGGGCAACGCCATGATCACTCGGCGGGTAAGCTGGGCGTTCCATTGCGTTTCCGTTTTCTCCACGCTGTTCCATAACGTGGCCCGATCACGGTAAGCATCCGGAGCGTTTTTTGGCAGCATAATTTCCGCGTGAAGTATGCCGGGCTTATCGGCATAGCGTTTCTATTTCTGCTGATATTCCGAAAACAAATTCATTCCGCTCTGGTAAGCCGCGCTTGCTACGGCGGACTTAGCGTCAGAGCGTTTCACGATAGACACTTCAAAATGGGGGCAGGGCATTCCTTCACCTCCCGTTATGCCCTCGCCTTGTGCGGTGCTTTGCTCCGTTCGTTCTTCTCAAAAAAGGATAGCTGCGAAGCAGCGCAAGGGCCGAAGCCCTTGTTGATGAACCGCTGTGCCGCCATTTACGGCAAGGCGCAGCGGTTCATCTATGTGCGCCCGGCATGAGCAACAACTAAGTGGTGAGAGACCACAACGCGCTCGGCAGTAGGAAGCGTTAGCCGAAGGCAAGGGTGTCCATC
>ERZ825159.310-NODE-310-length-66669-cov-4.844687_pt1 | contig 66669 bp, 59 predicted proteins | sample MGYA00519932_ERZ825159 | MGnify/ENA primary metagenome ERZ825159 (study PRJEB31778, sample SAMEA3449191) | human gut metagenome | biome: human gut; feature: human-associated habitat; material: faeces | place: United Kingdom | collected 2010/2012 ... | reverse complement strand
CAAACCATGGGTGATTCTCAAGAAGGAGAGCGAAACGCTGACCAACCATACCTGTTGCACCGATGATACCAACTTTCCACTGTTTCATTTGTGAATCCTCCAAAAAATCATTAAAAATAAAAAAAACCGGTTGAAAACCGATAGAGTATGCGTTATAATAGGATAGGTTGACATGAGATTCATGCCGATAGCGCTCCATCATAACGATGACAGTTACAGCCCTGTTCGGAACACTGCAACCAGAACAGAATCGACCCCCGTTCTGTTCTTCGGCACTCGCACCTTTCCGTTCCGCATTTTACAGGCTGGTCTGCCCAGGCGGAGCATACTCATCGAGAGTGCACCTCTATCTTAAAACCATCATACCATTTTTTCTGTGGTATGTCAATATTATTTTGAAAAAAATTAGGAGAACATCATGAAAAAATCAGATTTTTATTACAACTTGCCGGAAGAGCTGATTGCACAGACACCGGTTACCCCCAGAGATCATTCCCGTTTAATGGTAGTGGATCGGGAAAGCGGAGCGATTACCCACCGCCATTTCTATAATTTATGCGACATCCTGAAAAAGGGTGACCTGCTGGTGATGAACGATTCCCGAGTTCTGCCGGCACGGCTCTACGGGGAAAAAGTAGACAACGGGACATTTATTGAATTCCTGCTGCTGGAGCAGAAAGGAGATAAGCTGTGGGAGATTATCTGCCGCCCAGGCAAGAAAGCAAAAGTCGGCACGAAGTTTTCGTTTGGCGGCGGAAAGCTGCTGGCGGAGGTCGTAGAAGTCAAGCCGGATGGCAACCGCATTGTGCAATTCTCCTGTGACGGAAATTTCTATACAGTGCTGGATGAAATCGGACAAATGCCGCTGCCGCCGTACATCACGAAGAAGCTGGAGGATAAAGAACGCTATCAGACGGTTTATTCTCGGGAATTGGGTTCGGCAGCTGCTCCAACTGCTGGCTTGCATTTTACCAAAGAGATGCTGCAAGCGTTGCGAGAAAAGGGCGTAGAAACGGCATTTGTAACGCTGCACGTTGGGTTAGGAACATTCCGTCCGGTCAAAGAGGATGATGTATTGCAACACAAGATGCACAGCGAACACTATCACCTCCCACAGGAAACCGTTGACAAGATTTTGCAGACCAAGCAGAACAGGGGACGGGTGATTGCCGTTGGAACGACCTCCTGCCGGACGCTGGAAGCAGTTGCCACGGAACACGATGGAAAATTGGTTGCAGCAGATGGTTACACGGATATTTTCATCTATCCGGGCTATCAGTTTAAAGTATTGGATGGACTGGTGACCAATTTCCACCTGCCGGAAAGCACCTTGATTATGTTGGTATCGGCGTTGCTGGGCTATGAAAAAACGATGCACGCCTATGATGTTGCCGTAAAAGAACGGTATCGGTTCTTTAGCTTTGGCGATGCAATGTGTATTTTGTGAATCAATCATACAGATTTTTTGCAAGAATGATTGACTTTTTCGTGAAATTCTGCTATACTTTCGATAGAAACAGGAAAAGTAGTTTCAGAGCAATAGTTCAACACGAAAAAGGAGGAATTTTACAAATGAAACAACATCGCATGGCTGCACTCGCAGCAGCGGCAGCTTTGGCAATCACAAGCACTGTAATTGCCGTTCCGGTACAAGCTGCACCGGAAGAGCTGATGAACAGCACGTTTGAAGACGGCTATGGAGCATGGAAAGGCGTTGGCTCGACCATTTCCATTACGTCCGATTATGCACACAGTGGGGATAGTTCGCTGTATGTCTTTGACCGCACCGCAAGCTGGGGTGCACCTCGCTGCTCCTTGTCCGGCGTTGCCGTACCGGGACAGACCTATACTTTTTCTGCTTATGCTATGTTTGCAGATGGGAACGATTATCAAAACATGGCATTGAAGCTGCTTTACACCGACAGCAGCGGAAAAGACCAGTACAAGGACATCAAGAATGTCAGTGCCAAGAAAGGCGAATGGACACAGTTGACGGGCAGTTATTCCATTCCGGAGAACGTCACAAACATCATTCTGTATGTGGAAATGCCGGGAGCAAACACCGACCAGTGCTATTACATTGATGATATTACAGTCAACGGGGAAAAAGTGGATGTTTCCTATGAAACCGAATACAACAATGATTTTGATGATGGAACGGCACAGGGCTGGACGGGCAGAGGCTCTGCAACCGCCAGCGTTGTGAACACTGCCAGCCACAGCGGGGACTACAGCTTATTCATCAGCGGAAGAACACAGCTCTGGAACGGTGCAAGCATCAACAAATCCGATATGCTGCAAAGCGGCAAATACTATTCTCTGGGCTGCTATGTCATGTACAACGAAGACAAGTGGTCAGACCAGCAGAAATTTTCCATCAACCTGCAATATGACCTGAACGGCAAGGAAAACTATTATACCATTGCCACCGCAACGGCAAACAAGGGTGAATGGACGTATGTCGGCAGCGAATTGACGATTCCGGAGGGAGCTGTAAACTGTGCAGTCTATATTCAGACGGGTTACGTTCCCACGGCAGCAGAACAAGACCTGATGGATTTCTATGTTGACGACTGCACCGGAAAGCAGCTGCCAGACCCTGCCATTCAGGACGATTTGACCCCGTTGAAAGATGCCTATGCAGATGAATTCAAGCTGGGCTGTGCAGCAACCGATTCCGAACTGACACAGAAAGCCTCTCAGGATTTGATTCTGAAGCATTACAACAGCTTAACGCTGGGCAACGAACTGAAACCGGACAGCGTTCTGAATCAGGCAGAAAGCATTGCTTACCTCAAGCAGACTGGCGATGATACAAACCAGCAGGTTTCCTTCAAGAGTGCAGACAAGCTGTTGAAATTTGCAGCAAAGAATCACATTCCGGTTCGTGGTCATGTGTTGGTATGGCACAGTCAGACACCAGACTGGTTCTTCAAGGAAAATTACGAAGCAGACGGTGCATGGGTGGACAAGGACACCATGAACAAGCGTCTGGAAAACTACATCAAAAACGTGATGACAACGCTTGCAGAAGAATATCCGGATGTAGAATTTTATGCATGGGACGTTGTAAACGAAGCGGCATCCGATGCCGGAACGATTCGGGAGGCTGGCTCGAACAATATCAAGGATGGACAGTCTGCATGGGTGCAGGTTTATGGCGACCAGTCCTATATTCTCAAGGCATTTGAATATGCAAGAAAATATGCACCGGCTGGCTGCAAGCTGTTCTATAATGACTATAACGAATACAACACCGCCAAGATGAACTACATCGTCAGCGACATTTTAAAGCCGCTGATTGCTGCCGGAACGATTGATGGAATGGGTATGCAGTCGCATATCTCTATGAGTACGCCGACCATTGACCAATACAAAAAGGCAATGCAGACCTATTCGGATTTGGGACTGGAAATTCAGGTAACCGAATTGGATGTTTCCCAGAAATCCAACGCCGTAGCTGACCAGCTGGAACTGGCACAGCGGTATCAGGATTGCTTTAAGATGTACAAGGAAATGAAAGCATCCGGTGTGAACCTGTCCGCAGTTGTCATCTGGGGCATTACCGATTCCACCAGCTGGATCGGCGGCTATCCGCTGCTGTTCGACAAGGATTATCAGGCAAAGCCGTCCTACTATGCCGTTGTTGATACGGATTCCGAAGTGGAAAAGATTCAGACGATGAACGCTTATCAGTACGCATCTGATGCAGATTTAGAGCAGGCATTTGCGATTCAGACACCGCAGACCCTGCAAAGATTGAGTACAGACGGAAACACCTCTACAAGTGATATGACATTCAAGGCTGCTTGGAATGCAGATGGCTTGGTGATTCGGGTTTCCAACCTTGACCCAGGACTGGGTAGTCTTTCCGTATATGGCAGCACGACCGACCAGCAAGGCGAACTGTTGAAAACGGTAACGGATTTTGATGGCAAGGATAGCATGGACATTTCTGTTCCGCTGACCGGAAAAGTCGGCAGTACCGTTTATCTGGATTTGGTTGCAGAAAGCAATGTGACTGCTTATGTACAAAAAACGGATGGCACTTATGAAGATGTTCATTTTCATTCTTTATATGCATGGAACGACATGGACTTCATTAAACAGTTCATGGTAAATGGAGCTATAACGAAAAGCGTTCCAACCTGCGGTATTGTAACACTGAAAGCACAGCCCAAGTCTGCAACGGCTACCTATGGCACACCGACCATTGATGGAACGATTGATTCCGTTTGGGACGATGCTCCGACCATTGATGTCAACACCTTCAGCGTGGGCAATGGTGCAACCGGAACGGCAAAGATGCTCTGGGATGAAAACAACCTCTATGTTCTGACAGAAGTCACCGACCCAGTTCTAAGCAAGTCCAGTGCAAACGCTTATGAACAGGATACGGTAGAAGTATTCTTCGATGAAAACAATCACAAGACAGACTATTACGAAACAGACGATTTACAGGCTCGTGTCAACTACGACAACGAAAAGACGATTACCGACGGACTTTCCACAGACCGTTTTGTATCTGCAACCGCAAAGACGGATAAGGGCTATCTGGTAGAAATGGCAATTCCGTTCGGAATCGCTCCGTTCAAAAATGGACAGGTACTCGGCTTTGATGTGCAGGTAAACGATGACGGAACAGGCGATGGAAAGCGGACTGCAATCAGCAACTGGAATGACTTGACCGGTATGGGTTACACCAGCACCGCAGGCTATGGCGTTTTGACGTTGACCGGCGGCAGCAGCGAAACCACAACTTCTGCAACGACTACCACTGGAACATCCTCCACAACCACAACGACCGCCACAACAGTCACAACAACTGACACACTGGAAAATATCAATTATGGCGATGTCAACTTGGATGGTGTTGTAGATTTGGCAGACGGCATTACACTGAATAAGTATCTGGCACAGGTTCTGACGCTTTCGGATACAGCTCTGAAAAACGCCGATGTCAATATGGATCAGAATTTGACAGAACGGGATACAACGATTTTGATGCGGTTTATTTTGCAGGTTCAGGGATATTTAGAATTGCCGCATGTAGATGTAGAATAATGCGTGCTTTTTCGGGAATCCTATATGGAGAAGAAGCCTTTAAAATGCAGCTGATTGTGTCGTTCTGAGGAATGGACAAGGCAGATGGCGTATAATTCCACACGAGATTTCATAAGATGGAATAACGAGTGATAGGGAGGAACGCCATATGAAATCATTGACAAAGTTGGTTCTCCGAAAATCCGTCATTGTGGTGCTTGCCTGTGTCTGTGGGGTGACAGCGGTCTATTTTGGCGGACAGAAAGCAGAAGAAGCTGTACAAACGCTTGCGACCCGTCCCCCTTATGAACCGCCCACCATTGTATTAGATGCCGGACACGGCGGTATGGATGGCGGCTGCACCTCCGTGAATGGCGTATCCGAAAAGGGCATCAATCTGGAAATCCTGCTCCATCTGCGGGCAATGCTGCAAATGGAAGGCTACACGGTTGTTGTTACCCGAGATACAGACCGTTCCATTCACGAAGAGGGCATTGAGGGAATCGCCAATCAGAAAAGCTCTGACATGGATCATCGGCTGGCACTGTTCAATGAGTACGACCCGGCGGTCTGTGTTTCTATTCACCAGAATCAATTCACAGATGCTGCTTACAGCGGTGCACAAATGTTCTATTCCAGCACCAATCGGGACAACAGCACCCTTGCACAAGCCTTGCAGGATGCATTTGTTGCCCAGCTTCAGCCGGAGAATAAACGGGAAATCAAGCAGTGCGGAAAAGAATTATTCCTCTGCTATTTCAGTGAAAATCCAACGGTTATGGCAGAATGCGGCTTTTTATCCAATCCGGAAGAAGCTGCCCTGTTGGAATCGACCGAGTATCAGCAGAAAGTTGCCTTTACGCTGTTCGATGGGCTGAATCAGTATCTGGCAGAAAAGCAGCGAAAAGCCGGATAAACAGGGATTTCACAAAAACCTCGTAAAATTTCCCTTGACAAATGTTGCAAGGTGCATTATAATAAAGGAAATGCGAAAAACGAGGAAGAGAAGGAGTACCTGTTTTCGGGCTGCCTAGAGAAGAGATGGCTGGTGAAAATCTCTCAGGCGATGACAGGGAAGGTAGTCTTGGAGTTCTGCATGGGAAGCCGCAAAGCGGTGTGTAGTGTGCAGCGGGTTCTCCCGTTATCGAGAACGCAAATCCCTGGATTTGCATGAGTGCAGAGAAGAATTCTCTGAATGCAGGTGGTAACACGGACGCAAATCGTTCGCCCTGAGCAGTTTCAATCAAGCTGTTCAGGGCGTTTTTGTTTGTAAAAAAGAGAGAAAAGGAGTTTCAAACATGAAAAAAGAACTGGCAAAATCTTACCAGCCAAAAGACTTTGAAGACCGCATTTATGCGGAGTGGATGGAAAAGGGTTGTTTCCATGCGGAAGTAGATTCCAAGAAGCAGCCGTACACCATCGTAATTCCGCCGCCGAACATCACTGGTCAGCTGCACATGGGACACGCTTTGGACGAAACCTTGCAGGATATTCTGATTCGTTGGAAGCGGATGTCTGGTTATAGTGCATTGTGGCTGCCGGGAACAGACCACGCCTCCATTGCAACTGAAGCAAAAATTGTAGAAGCCATGCGGAAAGAGGGCATCAAGAAAGAAGACCTCGGACGGGATGGATTCTTAAAGCGTGCATGGGACTGGAAAAAGCAGTACGGTGGCAGAATCGTCGAACAGCTGAAAAAATTAGGCTCTTCCTGTGACTGGGAACGGGAACGGTTCACCATGGATGAAGGCTGCAATCAGGCAGTCAAGGAAGTATTCATTCGCTACTATGAAGAAGGCCTGATTTATCGGGGCGAACGGATTATTAACTGGTGTCCGAAATGCTTGACTTCCATTTCCGATGCAGAAGTCGAATATGAAGACCAGGCAGGTCATTTCTGGCACTTGCGGTATCCGCTGAAAGATGGCAGCGGCTATCTGGAACTGGCAACCACCCGTCCGGAAACCTTGCTGGGCGATACTGCCGTTGCAGTCAACCCGAATGATGAACGGTATCAGCATCTGGTTGGCAAGACTTTGATTCTGCCGCTGGTACATCGGGAAATTCCGATTGTTGCCGATGACTATGTAGAAATGGACTTCGGAACAGGCGTTGTAAAGATTACCCCAGCCCACGACCCGAACGACTTTGAAGTTGGTCTGCGGCATAACCTGCCAGTCATCAATGTTATGACTGACGATGCAAAAATCACAGATGATTATCCAAAGTATGCCGGCATGGATCGCTACGAAGCACGGAAAGCCATTGTTGCCGATTTGGAAGCAGAAGGGGCATTGGTTGAAATCGAAGATTATAACCACAATGTTGGCACTTGCTACCGTTGCGGAACAACCGTAGAACCGAGAGTTTCCAAGCAGTGGTTTGTAAAGATGAAGCCATTGGCACAGCCGGCAATTGATGCCGTTCGGAGCGGCAAGACGAAGTTTGTTCCGGAACGGTTCGACAAGATTTACTTCCACTGGCTTGAAAATATCAAAGACTGGTGTATTTCCCGTCAGCTTTGGTGGGGACACCGGATTCCGGCATTCTATTGTGATGATTGCGGCGAAATGGTTGTCACCAAGGAAAATGCTGCAACTTGTCCGAAGTGCGGAAAGCCGATGCGGCAAGATCCAGATACACTGGATACCTGGTTCAGCTCTGCTCTCTGGCCATTCTCAACACTGGGCTGGCCGAATCAGACCGAAGAACTGAAGTATTTCTACCCAACCAACACACTGGTAACGGGCTATGACATTATTTTCTTCTGGGTTGTTCGGATGATGTTCTCCGGCTTGAAGTGCATGAACGAAGTGCCGTTTGATACGGTTTTGATTCATGGTCTGGTACGGGATGAACAGGGCAGAAAGATGTCCAAGTCCCTGGGCAACGGCATTGACCCGCTGAAAGTCATTGATGAATACGGTGCAGATGCTCTGCGGTTTATGCTGGCAACGGGCAACGCTCCGGGCAATGATATGCGGTACAGCGATGACAAGGTAAAGGCTGCCCGTAACTTTGCCAACAAGCTCTGGAACGCTTCTCGGTTTATCATGATGAATCTGCCGGAGGACTTCCAGTTCAACGGACTGCCGGAACAGCTCACCATGGAAGACCGCTGGATTGTAGACCGTTTCAACAACCTTGCAAAGGAAGTCAACGACAACCTGAACAAGTTTGAAATCGGGGTTGCCTGCTCCAAGCTGTATGATTTCATCTGGGATGTTTATTGTGACTGGTATATTGAATTGACCAAGCCGAGAATCCAGGCTGGCGGTGCAACCATGGAACAGGCACAAGCCGTTCTGGTTTGGGTCATGCGTGGTATGCTGAAGCTGCTGCATCCGTTTATGCCGTATATCACCGAAGAAATCTGGCAGGTATTGACCAACGAAGAATCCATGATTATGCTGGAATCCTATCCGGTTTATACCGAAGAACACGCTTATGCAGAAGCTGCTCAGTTTGAAAAAGTCATTGATGCGATTCGTGCCATCCGGAATTGCCGGACGTCCATGAATGTTCCGCCGTCCAAGAAGGCAAGCGTTTACATTGAAACACAGGATACCGAATTGTTTGCGGCTGCTGCGGTATTCTTTGAAAAGCTGGCATCTGCGTCCAGCGTAGAAGTTGGAACATCGTTCGAGTTGCAGGATGCTGCAACTGCAGTCACAGACAGTGCAAGAATCTTCATCCCGATGGCAGAGCTGGTTGACAGAGAAAAGGAACTGGCAAGACTGCAAAAGGAACAGCAGAAGGCACAGAAAGACATTGACTTCTTGCAGAAGAAGCTGAACAATCCGGGATTCCTTGCAAAAGCACCGGAACAGCTGGTTGCTGCAGAACGGGCAAAGCTGGCAAAGGCAACCGAAAAGATGGAAAAGATTTTACAGTCCATTGCTGGCTTGCAATAATCATATTTGAACCAAAATCACACCATTCCATTCGCAGCGGATGTAGGTATCTGCTGCGAATGGTTCTTTTTTGAAAGGAGTGTTTCGGTTATGACCATATCGGAAACCATTGCTTATCTCCAGCAGTTCAGCAAGAGCGGAAAGCCTGTGAAAGACTTGTCCCGGATGCAGTCCCTGCTAGAAGAACTGGGCAATCCGCAGGAACAATTGCGATTCGTTCACATTGCCGGAACGAACGGGAAAGGTTCTGTTGTTGCATATGGTTCGGCAGCAGCCATTGCTGCTGGCATCCAAACCGGACAGTTTACTTCGCCCTTTGTCCGGCACTATCAAGACCGGATTCAGGTCAATGGAACAGATATTTCAGACGACCGTCTTTGTGCACTCTGCGAACAGGTGACAGCGTGTCATGTATCCAAGGCGTGTTCGCAGTTTGAAGTCACGCTGGCAATTGCTCTGCTCTATTTTGTGGAACAGAAGTGTGAGCTGGTCTTTCTGGAAACCGGATTGGGCGGCTTGCTGGATGCAACCAACGTGATAAAAGCCCCATTGGTTAGCGTGATTACGTCGATTTCGTTTGACCATATGGCGATTCTGGGAAATACGCTGCCGGAAATTGCCACCCAAAAGGCAGGCATCATCAAGGAACACTGTCCGGTTGTGGTATCGCCGGACAATCCAGAATTGGTGCGTTCCATTATGCAGGAAACTGCTGCTGAAAAGCATACAACGGTTACGATTCCAGAGATGCAGGCTTGTACGATTTTGCAGCGTTCCCTGACAGAAACAAAGTTTTCCTATCAAAATCAAGTCTATACGCTGCATATGCCGGGAAAGCATCAGATTGCCAACGCCCTCACTGCCATTGAAACACTGCACATCCTGCAACAATCTGGATTCCCGATTCCGGAAACTGCCATTCAAGCAGCTTTGCCAACGGTACAGCTTCCGGCTCGGGTACAGATTTTACAGAAAGACCCGCTGGTTTTGATGGATGGCGGTCACAATGCCTCTGGCGTAGCTGCTCTGACAGAGGTTTTGAAAGACTATGGCAGCCATCCAATGATTGCGATTTTGGGCATGGTGAAAGGGAAAGACTATCAGACCGCCGTCAAGGAACTGTCCGAAGTGTTGGACGTTGTTTTCTGCGTGGATGATTTTTCACCGCAGGCTGTTCCAGCGATAGAACTGGCAGCTTGTTTTCCGCCCACTATTTCCACAACTTGCCTGCCGCATAAAGCAGCATTTCAAGCAGCGTTGGAGCAAGCGAAGCAGAACCACGGCTGTGTTGTCATCAGCGGTTCGCTGTATTTGTCCAGTGCATTTCTGGAACAGGACAGCATTCAACTTTAACAGACATCAAATTGCGTTTGAATCTGTTTGGTCGCTCCGATTGGCGAATAGTTCCAAGTGGAGAGATGCGGTTCTTGCACGAAATAGGAGAGAGCATCCGGCGATTCTGTATCGGGGAATGCATCAATCAGCACCAGTTTGATTTTCATTTTTTCCGGAATGATGGCTTTGATGTAAACGCTGGCACGCTGTTTCGGTAAGATATGTTCTTTTGGCTCTGCCAGTCCGGCGAGATTCGGTGTTAGTTCCACGAAAATACCATACGATTCCACGGAACGAACAATGCCGGAAACAGTTTCTCCCACCGCAAACTTTGCAGCGTTTTCCATCCATGTTCCGAGTAATTCTTTGTGCGATAAGCCAATCCGAAAATCAGAAACGCTAGTGACAACTGCCTGAATCGTCTGCCCCAGCGTAAAGCGGTCAGATGGGTGTGAGATTCGAGAAACAGAGATACAGTCGATGGGAATCATAGACGGAATCCCACAGCCAATGTCTACAAAACAGCCGAATTTCTCCATGTGGGTCACACGAGCTGGCAAAACATCGCCAGGCATGCAGTGCGATAAAAATTCCTGCCAACATTGCAGCTGTGCTTGTCGGCGAGAGAGAATCGCAAGCGGAACGCCGTCTGCATCGGTCGTCAGTTCCTGTACTTGAAAACAGACGGGTTTTCCAGCCTTTGCAATCAGTGCAATTTCTCTGGTTGTTCCCTCTGCAATGCCAATTGCCCCTTCTTCCCGTGGGATAATGCCTCGCATATGCGGCAACTCTACGATGAGATTGTGTGCCGCATCGCAGACGATGGCACGGGCTTCTAAAATTTGTTTTCGGTGCATGGCAGCCTGTAACGCTGCAACACTTTGTAGAGCGGTTTGATTTTCCATGGTATGCAGCCGCATGCCCTCTGGTAAGTATGTTGTCATTTTGACCTCCCATTGTTTTTTCTGCCAAGCAGGTTGTTTTTTTACAGTTTATGATGAGCGGTTTTTGTTTATGCACAAGGGAACAGGACAGAAGAAACATCCCCCAGCATCTGGGGGATTCTGTTTCCTCTTATTATAATCAAAAGAGCATTTTTTTGCAAGCCTGATTGCTGTCAGCCGGTTTCTTATGACAAAAATAGCGGATTCCCGTTAGAATCCGCTATTTTGTCAGGCATCCCAGTTCTGCATTTGGCTGCCGCCCAATGCCATCAAAATGCTATGAGCGGTTGGATAGGCTTCTGCGGAACAGGAAATGCGAAGGTCAGCCGTTTGGTTGCGTTCTGGCTCTAGGATTTCCTCTTCATTCAACTGTCGTTCAATTCTACCGGTGATATTGTGGGCAGAAACAGCAGCTGTCGTGTAGATTGAAAAATACGTCTGCGGAATGCTGCCGATGGCAATGCTGTTCGGGTTTCGAGGGGTAACGGAAACCTGTGCCACGTGTGGAATGTGCTGCTGCAAGTAGGAAGCAGCATATTCCGCAGCATCGACACTCGGAAACGCTGCCTGTATGATTTTTTGCATCGAAAACGCCTCATTTCTTATTTTTTCACAAAGCAGGGTGTTCTTTTTGGAAGAATGCCCTGTTTTTGCAGGACATTTTTATTATTTTTCTACAAATGAAAAAAAATATTCCCTGAAAATGTTGCCTTATGCAAAGAAATCGGGTATAATAGAAGTACTTATGTGCAATGCACCCAGTGAAATGGATGAGCAATCAAATGCAATGGGAGAAGAAACAATCATGGATGTTAGACCAGCTGATCTTTTATTGATGCGAAAGCCGCATCCCTGCGGCGGAAATACGTTTTATGTCATTCGTTCTGGAATGGATTTTAAACTACGCTGTACCACTTGCGGCAGAGAGTTTATGGTTCCCCGCAACAAAATTGAACGGAGAATCAAACAGGTGATTCGGGAAACCGATTCTGCGGAATCGACGAACACGCTGCCAACATCGAAATAAGACAAAACCGCAAAAATCAAAGGAGATCACAAACTTATGTTAGAAAAATTAAGCCGCATGGAGAAAAATTATACAGAACTTGCGGATTCCTTATCAGACCCAGCAGTCCTTGCAGACAATCGACTGTATGCAGAGAAAATGCGGGAATATAAACGCATGACCCCAATCATAGAAACCTATCATGCTTATCTGCACGCCATGCAGCAACGGGACGAAGCAAAAGAATTGCTGCAAGAAAACGATGGCGATGCAGAACTCAAAGAACTGGCACAAGAAGAATATCATACTGCCAAGGCAGCTTGTGAAGATTTGCACGAGAAATTGATTTTTCTGCTGTTGCCGCAAGACCCGAACGATGACAAGAACGTCATCATTGAAATCCGCAGCGGTGCTGGTGGGGAAGAAGCAGCACTGTTTGCCAATAGTCTTTACCGGATGTATACCATGTATGCGGAATCGAAGGGCTGGAAGCAAGAAGTTCTGAACCAAAACCCGACCGAACTGGGCGGATTCAAGGAAATCAGTTTTTCGATTGTGGGCGAGGGTGCATATTCCAAGCTAAAATATGAAAGCGGTGTGCATCGGGTGCAGCGTGTGCCGGAAACGGAATCGCAGGGCAGAATCCACACTTCTACTGTTACGGTTGCCGTTCTGGTGGAAGCAGACGATGTAGAATTGAACATCAATCCAACGGATTTACGAATTGATGTATTCCGTGCAAGCGGTGCTGGCGGACAGCATATCAACAAGACGGAATCCGCAGTACGAATTACACACTTGCCGACCGGAATTGTGGTAGAATGTCAGGACGAACGCAGCCAGTTTAAAAACAAAGATAAGGCAATGAAAATTCTGCGTTCTCGGCTCTATGAAGCGATGCAGCGAGAACAAAATGAAAAAATCGCCTCGGAACGAAGAATGCAGGTTGGAACGGGCGACCGTTCGGAGCGAATCCGTACGTATAATTTCCCACAGGGCAGAATGACCGACCATCGAATCGGCTTGACGCTGTATCGGCTGGAAGATTTACTGAACGGAAACTTAGAGGAAGTATTTGAAGCCCTTGCAACTTCAGAACAGCTGAAGAAACTGGCAGCCAAAACCATGGAAGACACGGAGGAACAATAAATGGAAACAATCTTATTATCCGATACAGAAACAGATTTAGAACGAGCAGCCGCATGGATTCAGGCAGGGGAAGTGGTCGGTATGCCGACCGAAACCGTTTATGGACTGGCAGCGGATGCCTGCAATCCGGAAGCCGTGAAAAAAGTCTTTGCAGCAAAGGGCAGACCGGCAGACAATCCCTTGATTGTGCATATTTCCGAGATGGAACAACTGTCCGGACTGGTGACCGCCGTTCCCGACTTGGCATATCGGCTGGCAGAACGATTCTGGCCAGGACCTTTAACCATGATTTTGCCGAAGCAGGATTGTATCCCGTCTGTCACATCCGGCGGATTGGATACGGTTGGCATCCGGATGCCATCCCATCCCATCGCAAGACGACTGATTACATTGTCTAAAACGGCAATTGCAGCCCCATCCGGAAACCGTTCCGGCTATCCCAGTCCGACCACCGCTGCCCATATGATGCACGATTTAAACGGAAAAATTGCAGCGGTGATTGACGGTGGGGCATGTCAAGTAGGCGTAGAATCAACCGTCATTTGTTTTGAGGATGCACAGACTGTTCGGATTCTGCGACCGGGCTATATCACAAAAGAAGACTTGGAGCAGGTTGCAAAGACTGCCATTTTAGACCCTGCAATTCTGCACGATATACAGGCTGGGCAGACGGTTCGTTCTCCGGGGATGAAATACCAGCATTATTCTCCGCAGGCAAACGTCATTTTGGTAGAAGGCAGCGATGCTGCATTTTGTGCGTATGTTTCCCAGCATCAAACAGCGGACTGTTATGCGTTGGTATTTGATGGTGAGGAGCAGAATTTGTCTATTCCGTGCCTGACTTACGGAAAGAACAGTGCCGAGCAGGCACAGCATTTATTTGACTGTCTGCGGCACTGCGATGAAATCGGAGCAAAAACGGTTTATGTTCGTGCCCCAAAACGGGATGGTATCGGACTTGCAGTCTATAACCGACTCATTCGGGCAGCTGGATTCGAGGTGATCCAGCTATGAACAGTCTAAACGGGGTCATGGTGGTTGGACTGACTGGACAGACCGGAGCTGGAAAGAGTACCGTTTCCCGCCTATTTGCAGAGAGTGGATTTTGCGTGATTGATGCAGACCAGATTGCACGGGCGGTGGTACATAAGGGCAGTCGCTGCCTGTTGGAGTTGACGGAATGTTTTTCTGATATTTTATTGCCGAATGGGGAACTCAACCGAAAAGCTTTGGCAAAGCAGGCATTTCAAAACAAAAAGAATTTGGAATTGATGAATTCCATCATGTATCCTTACATTATGGGGGAGATTCTGCGGCAGATTCATCATCATTCGAGGATGGGTCAGAAATTGATTTTGCTGGATGCTCCAACGCTGTTTGAAAGTCGGGCAGATGATTTCTGCGAGTTGATTATTTCCGTGACTGCAAGAGCAGAACTGCGGAAAGCACGGATTTTGCAGCGGGATTCGATTACAGAAGAAGCAGCACAGGCTCGCATGGATGCACAGTTACCGGAGCGGTTCTTTGTAGAACATTCGGATTTTATCATCAAAAACAATAAAGATTGCAGAAATTTAGAAGTGGTTTCCGAAGAAGTCATTGCAAAAATCAAAGAATATTATATTCGGCGGTATCAAGTTCCGTCTTAATTAGAACGATTTCAGCTCCCAGTATGATTGGGAGCTGCTTTTTTATGATTCAGACTGGTTATCCGGATACGAGCCGCAGGCAAAAGCGGTCAAGCTGGCTCAGCTTGGCGGAGAGGGTGATTCCCCACAGTGTGGGGAAATGTCCCAGAGGGACAAAAGGGCAGGGCATCTTTTAAAATGGAGGACAAGCTGTCCTCCCTAACAAAGGTATTGATAAGAGGTATTGAAACCTAAGAAAAACAAGCAAATGCTGTTCGCCATGCTAAAAACAAAAAACTTCCTGAAAACTGCAATCTAAGAGTGTGTGATAACAATTTCGGAGAACGCAACCACCGGCGAACAGCACACAGGCAAAGAACGAAGTGATTTTGCCGACTCCATTTTCAATCGTTTTCCCAAGAATCATTCGTTTTGCATCAAAAAAAGCAATTTGATTGCGTATTGCATTTTTGAAACAATTGTGCTATAATAAGAACAGCACAGCGAAACCAGCTGTGCTGCCAACCAACTTTTTCACAGGAGGCTTATTGAAATGGCAGAAGAAAAGAAATCAGAAAGCAAACAGTTAAAAGAAAAATTATTTGCTTCCAAAAAACATGGTGCATTGCGGATGAGCGAGGAGGAACAGACCGCTTGCGAAACAATTTGCAAGGACTATATGACGTTCCTGAATCAGTCTAAGACCGAACGGGAAGCTTGCACCAACGCAGAAGCTCTGCTGAAAGAACATGGATTTGTTCCGTTTACACCGGGTATGGCTCTGAAAGCCGGCGATAAGGTTTACCAGAACAACCGTGGAAAGGCAATGATTGCCGCCATCATTGGTTCTGAACCGATTACCGAGGGCGTTCGGCTTTGTGCAGCACACATTGACTCTCCTCGTCTGGATATGAAGCAGAATCCATTGTATGAAGATAGCGAACTGGGACTGTTCAAGACCCATTACTACGGCGGTATTAAGAAGTACCAGTGGACAGCCATTCCACTTTCTCTGCATGGTGTGATCATCAAGGCAGACGGCAGCAAGGTAACCGTCAACATCGGTGAAAACGAGGGCGATCCGGTATTTTGTGTAACCGACCTGTTGCCGCATCTGGCAACGGAACAGATGAAACGTCCATCTGTTGGCTTGATTCGGGGCGAAGAACTGAATGTTTTGGTTGGTTCGATGCCGTTCAAGAAATCCGAAGAAAGCGAAGCTGTCAAGCTGAACCTGCTGCACATCTTGTATGAAAAGTACGGCATTACAGAATCGGATTTTGTTTCCGCAGAATTGGAAGCCGTTCCGGCATTCCCAGTCAAGGAAATTGGCTTTGACCGCAGCATGATTGGCGGATATGGACATGATGACCGAGTTTGTGCTTATCCGGCTCTGCGGGCATTGTTGGATACTACCAGCACCCCGAAACACACTGCCGTTGTGATTCTGACCGATAAGGAAGAAACAGGCAGCGATGGCAATACAGGTTTATGCTCCTCTTATCTGCAATACTTCATTGAAGATTTGGCAGATTGTTTCGGTGCAAAGGGCAGACACGTTCTCCATGCATCGCAGTGCCTCTCCGCAGATGTCAACGCCGCATTTGACCCAACATTCCCGGATGTGATGGAACGCAACAACTGTGCTTACCTGAATCATGGCGTTTGTGTGACAAAGTTCACAGGTGCAAGAGGCAAGTCTGGCACATCAGACGCCTCCGCTGAATTTGTAGGAACGGTTCGGCAGCTGCTCGACAAGGAACAGGTTGTATGGCAGACCGGCGAACTGGGCAAGGTTGACGGCGGCGGCGGCGGTACCGTTGCAGCCTATATTGCAAACTTGGATGTAGACACCATTGATGTCGGCGTTCCGGTTCTGTGTATGCATGCACCGTTTGAAGTTGTTGCAAAGATTGACGTTTATATGACCTATCGTGCATTCTTTGTTTTCATGGCATCTTAATAGAATCCATTTTCTTATCGCAAAAAAAGAGCGGATTGCTGAGTGTTTCAGCAGTCCGCTTTTTGTGATAAAAGAACATGTTTATTCGTATCGCAAAGCATCAATCGGGTTCAAGTTGGCAGCCTTTACAGAGGGAATCCAACCGAACAGAATGCCAACCACCATAGAGAACAAAACAGCAATGATGGCAGCAGCCGGACTGATGGAAACGGGAACTTCCGCCAGTTTCGCAATGATACGGGACAAGCCAATCCCAGCGATTACCCCTAACAGACCGCCGACACTGGTCAAAACAGCTGCTTCCGTCAGGAATTGAAACAGAATATTGCGTTTCTTTGCTCCGAGTGCCTTTTTCAAACCGATTTCACGGGTACGTTCTGTGACAGATACCAGCATGATATTCATAACGCCAATTCCACCAACCAGCAGGGAAATACCGGCGATGTAAATCAACATTGTGTTGGTCGAGCTGCTGAGTTCCTGTAAGGATTTTGCCTGTTCCAAAAGGTCTTTGCTCTTATATTGAATGGTTTCGCCCGTTCCGGAAACGGAAATTCTGCCGTTTAGAATATCCGCTGCCTGTTTGCCGACTGTTGTCATTGCATCGGTTTCGGTTGCTTTCAGCAGGCAGTTTTGCGGTTCATCGTATTGAAATGCCGTCGGCCATGCACCATCTGGCAAAAAGACTTTTCCCACTGTGCTGTTTGCATACAAATGATAATCATCAATGGACTGAATGACCGGTTCAAAGGTGCTGCTCTGGACAACCGTTCCAATGATTTTGAACGGCATCCCGTTGATGTCAATGACAGAACCGATGGGATTCGCACCAGCGAATAGACTTTGTGCAGCATCTTCGTCTAAGATGGCAACATTGTTGCCGTTGGTATAATCGGCATCCCGAAAGCCCTTGCCGGATTGTACATGATAGCCGGCAGTCTGAAAATAATCCGCATCAATGCCCCAGACAGAACCGCCCTCCAGCTTGGTATTCTGATAGAAAATAGAATCACAGTAGCTTCTTGTCCGATACAGAGAAACGGCAGAAACGTCCTCAATGGCGGATAACTGTGCTTTTACTTGGCTGGAAATCACCGGAACACCGGACGGAAGTCCTTGATACTGCAAATCCAGCTCATATTCTCCCTGATAGAGGGAAACGGTAACGGTACGATTTCCAGCACCGACCAAATTGCTTTTGATTTGCTCGTTTGTTCCACGAATGGTGGAAACGATTGCAATAATGGCTGCAATCCCGATGATAATGCCCAGCATCGTCAAAATAGAACGGATTTTATGGGCAAAAATGCCCTGAATGGATAATCGAATATTTTCCAGCATGATTTACCCTCCTTACCACTGTACTTCGTCGGTGTCTTTGGTGCGAACGCCCTCTTTGACATCTTTTCCGTACGGGAAACAAAGACGGTCAGTTTCGGAAACACCGCTCTTGATTTCGATTTCAGAACCATACCGAATTTTTCCGGTTTGAATCCACTGTTTTTCTAGTCGGTTCTGGTCGTTCGCTTTCATGACATAATACTGCCCGTTTTCCTTGCGGACATATTGCAGCGGTAAATAGAAGGTACTGGTGTCAGCTGCCTCTTGCAGCGAGAGCGAGAGCCAGCTGCCTACAGCAATATCATGTTGTTCGCTGGTTTCTGCTTCAAATGTGTAAACGCTGCTGCTGGGGTTCTCGTCATAGGGGACGTTGCCATCTGTTGCCGGAATATCGTCCACGCCAGTCACAGTCATGGTAAAACTGTCGCCCGTATCATAGGACATTGCTTGAATTTCCGTGCCAACTTGCAGTTGATTCAGATTCCATTCGCTAATCGTGCCCTTTACCTGTAAACCGCCAGAGCCTTGAATGACCAAGTACGGTTTGGTTTCTGCTTCTTTTTCGGTGAGGTCGCTGTGAATCTCCGTGACAACGCCATCAATCAGACTGCGTTCCATGCCGTCATCCTGTTTTTTCTGAGCCACTTCATAATCCAAATCGGCAGATTTTTTGGTAAATTCCAGTGTTTTAATTTTAGACTGCTGCTTTTGAATCATGTTGGAAAGTTCCTGAGCAGAGTACATATAATCTTCAGATTCGCCGCCTGAATCGCTGTCATCCCAGAAATCATCGTCAAAGTCAAAATCTTCATCGCCCCAGTCTTCCGCAGAGCTGCTGCCGCCCGTTCCCTGCATCTGAAAAATGCCGAACGAAACCTGCTTGAAGTCAACGGATACCATGCCATCATCGGCAACAGAAACGCCCTGATTCACTGCCCAGTCTGTCAGGGTTTCCGGCAGGGCAGACCCTTGAACCAGCCAGCGGTATCCATCCTCTGGGACGATAAAACGAGCATAGCTGCTGCTCTGCTGCAACTCAAGGAGCAAATCTGCCCCTACAATCGTATCGGATTCACAGTAGAAATCATAAGGGTTTTCCATCGAACCATCCCCCTGCGAGGCATCCTTCATAATGCTGTGCAGGTGACCGTCATCTGGCTGTGTTGGCTCTTCCGTAGGCTCTTCTGTCGAGTCTGTTGATTCGGTATCGTCTGTTTCATCTGTTGGTTCTTCATCGGTTGTAGGGGGTTCTGTCGTTGGAAAGACAGGTGCAACAACTTCTCCAGCCGTCGGGTCTTCTTCCAAATCCGGTTCTTCCGGTTCATCATAATCATCTATCATGTCATACGCTTGGTCTTCTGCCGGGTGCAGGGATTGCAGACGTTCCAATTCTTTTCTTGCCTGCCGCAAGTCGTCTTCTGCCGCATCGACAGCATTCTTTTTTTCCTGTACAGCCAGTTTTAAAGCCGTCGTATCATAGGCAATCAGCGGCGTTCCGACTTTTACCTTGTCGCCCTTTTTCACAAGAACCGACTGCACAACTTGATTTTTCTCCAGCATGACATTTTGTTTACTGCCAGTGATGACCGTTCCATCAATGGTTTTTTCGCTGCCGTAATCATAGCCCATCATGTTGACAACCGGAGTGACATTGACGACCCGTTTTTCATTCTTGGACTTTTTATAGTAGGCAGCACCGCCAACACTGCCGCCGCCAACCAGCAGCACACAAACAATGCTAATTGCAAGTATTTTTTTCCGTTTCATCCGACCTGCTCCTCTCCCAGTCTACCATCTCGAATGGTGAGAATGCGTTCTGCGTGCTGTGCAATTTCCAATTCATGCGTAATCATCACAATGGTAACGCCAGTTTTATGCAGCTCATGGAACAGCTCCATAACCTGTTCACCGGAAGCGGTGTCCAAAGCCCCCGTTGGTTCATCGGCAAGCAGTAATTTTGGATGGTTAATCATTGCCCGTGCAATGGCAACTCGCTGTTTTTGTCCGCCGGAAAGCTGCGTGGGCAGGAAAGAAACGCGGTCTGCCAGACCAACCTTTTCCAGTGCTTCTCTTGCCCGTTCCCGTCGAACTTTTGGTTTTACGCCCGCATAGAGCAGGGGCAGAGCAGCGTTTTCCAGAGCAGATTGCCGAGGGAGCAGGTTGAAATTCTGAAAGACGAACCCGATTTTTTCGTTGCGGATTTGCGAGAGCATATTTTCGGAACAACGGCTGACTTCTGTTCCATCGAAGAAATACGAGCCGCTGGTTGGCGTATCCAGCAGACCAATCAGGTTCATGAGGGTGGATTTCCCAGAACCGGAAGGCCCCATAATCGCAACAAATTCCCCGTGGGCAACATGAAACGTAATATCATGCAGCACAGGAACGGTATTTTTGCCTTGCTGGTAGGCTTTTTCGATGTGTTCCAGTTTCAACATACCGGCATCACCTGCCTGACGCTGCATCTTCCACAGCTGCTTCTTCGGTTTCTTCTATCATTGGTTCTTCCTGGTCATACATCGGCTCTTCGATTGGTTCTTCGTCTGAGAAATCGCCATCTGTTTCGCCATCGCTGAGATTGTTGGCGTTGGTGGTAGTTTTCATGCCCTCCTTGTAATCGTCTGCCGGATAGGCAATCAAATCCGTTTCAGAGAGTCCGCTTTTCAGTTCGACAATGCCATAATCGTCATCGGTATCGCCGAGCGTTACCGATTTCTTTTCCAGTTCGTGTTTGCTGTTGGATACCCAGACATAGCTGTTATCGCCATCCTGTACGAGGTAATCCTGATAGAGCCAGATACCAGTATGTCCGCTATTCTGTCCGACATCCGGTTCAATGAGAACGTGTTGTCCGAGCAGCAAGCCATCTGCCTTGTCCAGCTTGATATAAAATGCATATTTCGAGGCGGTATTGTCTGACGAACTGCTGCCATACATCATATCATTGTTTGAATTTTGTTCTGCTTCTGTCCCGATTTCTGTGACGGTTCCCGTCCAGTACTGTTCTGGGTCGATTCGGGAACGAATCACCATCTTTTCCCCCGTTGACACCATGCCGAGCTGCTGTTCGCTGAGCGTTCCCTTGATGCGATAGTTTCCGCTTGCAGTAATGGTCATAATGACATCTGTTCCATCTGCCTGCATGGCTTCTGGTGTCTTGACGGTTTTCACAATGCCGTCCATTTCAGCAGTTACCTTTGCATTGTCGATGGCATTTTGCTGCTTTTGCAGGGCAATATTTTTCACCTTGATGTCATATTGTGCCTTGTCGATGTCGGTTTGCAGGGATTGAATTTGAGTGGTATAAGAAAGCTGCTGGTCAGCATCGGCATTTGCCTTTTCCGATTCCAGCTGTTGGATCTGCTCCTGATAGGAGGCAATTTGGTTGTTCAGCTGTTCTACTTCAATTTGTCCCTGCTCCAGATCCAATTGCATCGAGGCAACATCATACAGAAACAACGGCGTTCCTTTTTTTACAGTGTCGCCCTCTTTGACATAGGTTTCTGCAATGGTTTTCGAGGTGTCCGCTTTAATTTCTTTGGTTTCCTGTGCTTCTGTGACACCGCTGTAACACAGGGTGGTCAAGTCTGGGTTGGCAGCGTTCAGCTCTGCAACCGTGCTGACATAGACCGCTGCGGCAGATTCTGTTTCTGCTGTTTTGCGGTGATGCAGCCAGATTCCGCCGCCAGCAGCGGCAAGCACAACAACGGCTGCAACCAACGCAATGATTTTTTTTGATGTTTGCATGTTCCAATTCCTCTCTGTTTTCTATTTTTTGGGTGTTGTATGGGGAGTACCACACCCAAAGTATAGCATAGCGGATTTTTGTTGTCAACCCCTTTTTGAAAAATGAAAATCAAACGGGAAATTTTCCGGTTCTATTGCATTTTTTCCGGAAAACTGTTATAATAAATACCAGAAAAATACGCAGTCTGCGATTTCTACAGGCTGCCGCAAAAACAGGAGGCAATTTATGCAGACAAATCCACAGGAATATGTGCAGCAAATGAACCGCATCATTGCAGAAGTTAAAAAGGCAGTGGTCGGGAAAGATGTTTTGATTGCAAAGATTCTGCTTGCTGTACTGGCAAACGGAAATGTATTGATGGAGGACATGCCGGGGGTTGGAAAGACGACTATGGCACTGGCATTTTCCAGAGCCCTTTCGCTCTCCTATAAGCGAATGCAGTTCACGCCGGATGTACTGCCGTCTGATTTGACAGGCTTTTCGATTTATCAGAAGAGCACAGAAAAATTTGTCTTTCAGCCGGGAGCATTGTTCTGTCAGCTGTTCTTAGCGGACGAAATCAACCGAACTTCCAGCAAAACGCAATCTGCTCTGCTCGAAGCGATGGAGGAACATTCTGTCACCATTGATGGACGTACTTATCAGCTGCCACAGCCGCATCTCGTCATTGCAACGCAAAACCCAATTGGTTCTGTTGGAACGCAGATGTTGCCGGAATCACAGATGGATCGCTTCATGTTCCGGTTAGAGATGGGGTATCCAAAATTAGAAGATGAAATGCAGATTCTGCGAACCCGTCATGATGGAAACCCGTTGGAAACCGTGCAGCCAGTTGTAGATAGTAATACCTTGCTGCAAATGCAGCAGGCTGTCCGCTCGGTTTATGTAGACGATAAGATTTATTATTATATCGCCAGTCTGGTGCAGGCAACTCGTAATCATCCGGATGTGCTGTTAGGGGTCAGCCCAAGAGGCACATTGGCTCTGACAGATGCCGCCAAGGGCATGGCATTTATGCGAGGGCGGAATTATGTTGTGCCGGAGGATGTCACAGCGATTTTTGAAGATGGCTGCAATCACCGGATTCTGTTGAAAAATCACACCAACCATACGCAGGCTGTCCGGCAGCTGATTCAGGAATTGATTCAAACCGTACCCGTTCCAAAACCCACCGCTGCACAAAGGCGGTGATGCCGATGTGGTATACAAAGCTCATTTATTTGGTGCTGCTCATCATCGGACTGTTTTTTTCTGTGCTGTATGATGGCATTTTCTCGATGCTGCTGCTGGGGGTTTTGATTTTATTGCCGCTCACGCAGCTGTGGCTCGTGCACCATGTCCGAAGGCGGCTTTCCATCTCGCTTTCTCTGGCACAGACAGAAATGGGACGGGGAACGCCACAAAAATTATACTGCACCCTGCAAAATAAGAGTCATTTTCCATTGAACTATTGTCATGTGACACTCAATTTACAGCAGGTTGCAACGAAAGAAACCGAACAGTTAGAATTGCAGCTGCCCTTGCAGGGGAATTTTGCTGCAACGGTTTCCTTTCAGTTCGCAGCGATGCACTGCGGAAAACTGCGGATTTCCGTGAAAAAGTGTCGCATTGCAGACTATTTTCACCTGTTCAGCTGTTCTGTGCGAAAATGCACGGCAGCGGAGGGGATTGTTGTTCCCTCGGAGCAGGCAGGAAGTTTGAGTATGCCCAATTTGCAGCGGTCAGAGATGGAAGACAGTGTCAACTACGACCCGAACCGCCCCGGAGATGACAATACAGAATTGTTTGGGATTCGGGAATTTCGAGATACGGACAACCCGAAACGGATTCACTGGAAACGCAGCAGTCGAGAAGAAACATTATTTGTCAAGGAATACAGCCGACCGCTGGAGAAACAATGTGCCATCTGGATCGACCGGACACAAACCAAAGCCATGCAAATCACGGGTGCAAAAGTGGATGCCCAGATGGAGGCAGCCCATGCCCTTGCCTGTATTCTGATGCGGCAGCAAGTGCCTGTGGTCTTGTTCTGGAACACCGAGCAGGGAACACAGCACCAAACCATAGAAACACCGGAGCAACTGCAACGGTGCATGGTACAAGTTTTAGAGTCGCCTATTCCGACAGAATCCACCGGATTTCAGCCAGTTTCTGAGCCTGCAACCTATGCAGAATTATTCTGTATCACCCATGCAGCGGAACTGGATACGAATGCATACCGCCGGACAGCGGAACAAATCCTTGTCCTGTCCACAGATGAAACGGTCTTGCAGCAGGCAGCGGTCTTTCCCATTTCCGTGGAAACGCTGTTGGAAACACTGGCTGCTGTTTGCAATCCCGGAACGGAAAGGAGTGTGTAACGCATGACACAGACCGAAGAACATCTGACCGGTGATGGCATTCAGGTACAGGATGATATTTCCATTACGATTCGTCCAGCAGTGGCTTGGATGCGAAATTTGGCAGCGGTTTTTCTGGCAGCCTGTGGCTTTATTGGAACAATTGCCGCTTCGCTGTCAATGTTTTCGCCGATTTACAACCGAACGAAACTGATTCTCATAGCCGCTGCGATTTTCATTTTATATAGTATCTTTAGCGTCTTACCAGGAAAACTGCGATGGCTGACCCCGGTCAGTCTTGCAGTTGGAACACTCGGGTTCTTCTGGAAGCGGAACGTGCTCATCGTTGGCTTTCAATTCTTCTATAACCACTTTTACCAACAGATTTATAACACAAAAGTACTCTATTACCAGATGGATACCACGTTGGAGGAATCCACCTGTACCACGTTCTTTTTAATCTGCTGCATCGTCTTTTTAGCAGCTGCAATCTGTTGGTTCACGATTCACCGACCGTTTTTTCCAATTGGGTTCATTGTGACGTTTTTCCCGATTGAACTGGGATTATATAACGGCTTGGAACTCTCTCTGCCTGCCATGGCATTGGTATTGCTCTACTGGGCATCCCTGCTTGCCATGCAGCTGACGTCGTTCCGCTATGCACAGGAACAGCGAGAGATTGGCTTTTTCCGCAAGGGAAACCGTTTCACAGCGGCTTACACCATGCGGACAACGATGGCGGAACGCTGCGGAATGATTGTTGCCGGATTGATGGCACTGGTATTCCTGCTTTCGTGGGGCTTTTTCACATTCAGCGGTGTTACAGAACGAACATCCGTCCAACAAAAGCGAAAGGAAATCAAAAATTCCCTGCAAACATTTGATGTAGAGGATTTGCAGGACAGTCTTTCCAATGTAGGGGCTGCCCTAGGGCTGACCAACGCCATGCGGGTACAGAAGTTGGGACGGAAACGGGCGATTGACATTCAGAACGAACCGCAGTTGCAGTTGACGTTAGACCAGCTTCCAGATTCCGCCATGTATCTGAAATCCTTTACTGGTGCGACTTATGACGACAATGCATGGACAGCATTGAAACAATCGGATTGGGATGACCAGACCGATTTAGTAACCTTATCCGAAACTTTTCTCTGCTATCCGCAGCTGTATCCGTATTGGTTTCAGAATTATCAGGATGCCACAGCAATGACCAATGTTGACATCTCTGCACTAAAATGGGAACGCCGTTGCTATGTGCCGTATGCTTCTTATCAGGAGCAGGCAAAGTATGAAGAGGATTTTGTAACGAAATTAGACAGCAAAAAGAATTATTCGTTTACCGTTTCGCTGCATCAAAACTTTTCTGATTTGCTGCAAAACAGCGGCATTCAGGATATGTATTTGCAACGAGAGATTTTCAACGCAACGGACAGCAATACACGGAAGTTTTTATCGGCTCTTTCCCTGCCGGATTCTACGGATGCCATCCCGGTTACAACATATTTTCAGGCGTTGAAAGAGGATGGAACATATGACCAGCACGCCATTCAATCCATGCTGGCAGAACAATATTTATACCGTCCGTTTGTCTATGAGCAGTACACGCAGAAAACAGAAACGGATGCCTTGCAGGCGGTTTATAATGCATTGCCAGCATCCATTCAGCAGACCAACTTGAATCCGGATTTTTCCACAGAAGATTTGCGGAATGGTGCAGGGGAGAACCTCTCCGACCAGCTGGCAGTGCTGGAATCCATCCGGCAATTCTTGGCAGACAATGCGACCTACTCCACTTCTCCGGGCAAGACACCGGGTTCGAGAGATTTTGTCAACTATTTCCTGATGGAAAATCACGAGGGCTATTGTGTGCATTTTGCCACGGCTGGCGTTCTGCTGGCACGGTATGCCGGCATTCCGGCACGGTATTGCGAAGGTTATGTTGCAACGCCGTCCGACTTTGAAAAAGCCAAGCAGAAAAAAGATGGTTCTTACACGGTCACGCTGACGGATGCCCGTGCCCATGCATGGTGTGAATTTTACGTCACCGGATACGGCTGGATTCCATTTGAATTTACGCCGGGCTACTACGGCGGAGCAGCAGAACCGGAAGAGGGCACTGCGGAAGCCACAACAACGACCACCACAACGGCAGCAGTTCGCACAGAAATTGCAACCACCGAACAGACAACCGAGCAGACCATTGGCATTGCAACACAAACCACGGCTGTTGTCACTTCAACGCCGTCACAACTGGGCACAAATTCCCGCACCGATTCTGGAAATCATTCCTCGATTGGCAGAACCATCCTGCGGATTTTGTTGGTGCTGGTGCTGCTTGCAGCTGTGATTGCTGCACCGTTCCTGTTGCGGATGTGGGCATTGCAGAAACGAACCGAACAGTTCCATGCAGCAGACCGCAAAAAAGCAATTCTTTGGATGTATGCATATTGGGAGCGGTTGTTGGAAACGGTTTCCATTCGAGCCGGAAATGAATCCGTTCTGGCATTTTCAAAGACCGCTGCACAGAAATTACAGGAACAGCAGTTGCCGAGTGACAACACTGCACCATTCTGTGAATTGGTTTCTGCCGTGAACTTTGGCGGAGCAACGCCATCCGCAGAAGCGTGTGCAGCAGCAGAGCAAGCGTTGCAGCAGCTTGCAGAGGCGATTTATCAGGCAAAATCGCCGTTGCAGAAACTGTATTTCAAATATATCCAACATCTTATTTAAAAACGAAAGGGGTCTTTTCCATGGCAGCAACGAAAACAAAAAAGAAGAAAACCGACAACAAAAAAATGATGCAGGTACTGCAATTCATCATGCCGATTCTATTGATTGGCTTGGGGGTTCTGCTGATTCGCCGGCGGGATGCCTTGAATCAAGTCTTTATGGCAATCGGAATTGTCATCGCCCTGATTGGCTTGATTTACACGGTTGTTTACTATGCGACCAAACAGTACGAGAAAAAGCCGCCTTACCTTGCCTCTGGCATTGGGCTGCTGGTCATCGGCGGCATCATTATCATTATTCCGTTTTTGGCAGATACGTTCATCCCGTTCTGCATTGGGCTGTTCATCTTAATCAGCGGTATTACGGGTTTGATGGATGCATTCCAGCTGAAAAAGTTTAGTTCCGATTGGCAAATTCCATTGGCATTTTCCGTTCTGATTACCTTGATGGGGGTTGCAGTTCTGATTTGCACCTTCTATCTGTCCGGTGTCGTTTGGATTATCATTGGCATTATGCTGATTGTCAGCGGTCTGATGCGATTCATTAACGCCATCATCTCGGTAAATGCAAGAAAGAAACAAATTCCGGATGATGTAATTGAAGGGGAAGCAACCGAAGTATAACATTGTTTTTCAAGGAGAAATGGTCAACCAAGGAGATTCCAACACGGGAAAGAATTGGTTGACTTTCTTTTTTTGCTATGCTATAATTGACAAAATTGGTGGAGTTTGATTTCCGGGGACGAAAGGATTGACAATATGCAACGAATCCGACAAAAGAAACATGGTTCGATTCGAGATTTTTATGCAGCAGCGATTTTAACGGGCTGCCTGACGATATTTTTATGCCTGCTCTGGGTGATTCATCCAGATTTGATTTTTGGTTCTACGATGGACTGGAACAACCAGCACATCATTTTTCCGGATTATTTCCGGTCACGGTTTTACCAGACGGGACAACTCTTTCCAAACTTTGCTTCTGCCATTGGAGCAGGGCAGAACATCTATGAATTTACCTATTACGGATTATTCAATCCGATTTTTTTGCTTTCTTACCTATTGCCGTTTGTGCCGATGATGGACTATATTCAATGCAGTAGTATCTTGTTGATTTGGGGAAGCGGCATGCTGTGCTATTGGTTTTGTCGGCAGCATTTTTCTGAACGGATTGCCTTTGTCTGTGGGTTTCTGTATTTGTTTTCCGCTCCGCTGATTTATCATGGACATCGGCATTTGATGTTCATGAATTATCTGCCGTTTTTATTCTGGGCATTGTTTGCCGTTCGGCGGTGTCAGCAGCATCAGCGTGTTTCGGTTTCGCTGATTCTGGCGAGTATCTGTATCTTAGGGTGCAGCTTCTTTTTTGCAGTCGGCAGTTTCCTGACGATTTTTTTGTATGCATGGTTTCTCTATTTGCAGGAATCCGGCTTGAAGAAATCCTTTTTGCTGCGGATTCTGGTGCACTTGTTTTTTGCAGGGATGCTCTGTATGTGTTTTTTGCTCCCGACTGCTCTTGCCCTCTTGCAGGGACGTTCCGAAACGCACTTGGATAAAAAATTCTGGTTAGAAGTATTTGTGCCAACGGTGCAGCTTCCCTATTTCTTCTATCAGCCCTATGGCGTTGGCTTGACGATTACGGGACTGTTTGCCCTGCTGGTCGGATGCTGGACGAAAAAGAAAGCCGTTCGCTTTTTGTCCGTGACATTGCTATTATTGTTGTGTTTGCCGATGTTGCTGTATCTGATTAATGGCTTCCAGTATCTGGATGGAAAAGCCTATATTCCGCTGCTGCCGCTGGCGATTCTGATATATGGCTTTTTCTTTCAGTCGCTGCAAACAAAACAGATTCCATGGAACACCATTTTGCCTTTGTTTGTGCTGTTGTTGGCATCTGGATTTTTCTTTGCTTGGAATATGCTGCACGGAGCGAAACGCTGGATTTTCTTGGGGCTGATTCTGGTAGAAACAACGCTGTTTTTATGCTTGTTGCAACCTTGGCGAACGTCAAAAATGCCGAACAACTGGAAACGCATTTTATGGATGGCATGCAGTATGCAGGTAGCATATAGTTTTCTGCTGAATGGAACAGATGATACGCTATTAAAGAAATCCACCATGCAGCAGTATCAAAATGCAGACATCGACACGCTTTGGGAACAGACAACCGAACAGGATGACAGCTGGTATCGGGTTTATAACGCCACACAGCCCTATGCAACCGCAAACCAGACCCAGCAGGGAACGTGTTTTCTCTCTACGGTCTATGCTTCGGTGCAGAATAAAACCTATTCCAATTTCTATTATCATCAGCTGTTCAATGAAACCAGTATCCGCAACAATGCGGCAGTAGATGCAGTGAAAAATTTGGCGTATCATATCTGGATGGGGGACAAGTACCGACTGGATTTCAAGGGAAAAACCCTGTTCGGCTATGAGCCAAAATATACGAGTGGGGATTACTGTGTCTATGAAAACCAGTATGCCTTGCCGATTGGCTATGCAACAGACCGCTGGATTTCCATGGATACGTTCCAGCAGCACAATGAAGCAGAACAGGTTTTGGATTTGCTGTCGGGAATCGTTCTGCCGGAGCAGGTCGCTGACACGGAAATGAAACAACCGCAATCCCTGCAAACCATATCCGAACAGGAGATAGGATCGGTTTTGCAAACGATAGAGCAGGAATTTCCAGTGACTCGAAACAGAGATACGCTGCAATTTTCATCCGATCAGCCGATTACAAAAACGATTTCGCTGCCGAAATCCTGTGCCGGAAAGTTGTTGCTGCTCTCCATGGAAGTGGATAATACCATTGTGGCAGGTTCTGATGATATTTTCATTATGATAAATGACATGAAAAACAAGTTGACCGCACCAGACTGGAAGTATCACAATCAGAACTATCATTTTACCTATTTGCTTTCAGATGTAACGGATACACTGGAATTGTCATTTTCCGCCGGAACGTATCAGGTTTCCAACATTCACGGCTACACGCTGCCGGAAACCGTATTGGAGCAGGCAGTACAGCAGGTCACATCATTGGAAACAACGGCGGAGCAGGTGCGAGGGGATACGATTTCCGGAACGATTACCACAGAGAAAGACGGCTGGTTTGTGCTTTCCGTGCCGTATGATACCGGATTTACCGTGACGGTAGACGGAAAGGAAACGGCATATGAAAAAGTCAACCTCTCCTTTTTGGGGATTCCGCTGTCTGCCGGAACACATGAAATCGTCTGGACGTATCACGCCCCCGGTGCAGCGACTGGGAAAAAAATCACACTGATTACCGCCGGAATCCTCCTGCTTTGGGTGGGGCTTTCCTACGGCATTCAGCGAAAACAATCAGAGAGAAGGACTTTATCATGAGTATTTACACAGAAAAAGCAGTTGCCCTGTTTCGGGAGGGTTATAACTGTGCCCAAGCCGTAACGGGTGCGTTTGCGGAACAGTTTGGTATGTCACAGGAAGATGCTCTGCGATTTTCCGAGGGCATGGGTGCTGGAATGGGACGGCTGCGGTTGACCTGCGGAGCGGTTTCCGCAATGGCACTGCTGGCAGGGTTAAAGCTGAGCAACGGAAAACCGAATGATTTAGCGACACGAAAAGAAGTTTATGCCGTCGTACAGGAAATGGCCAAGGCATTTCAGGAGAAAAACGGCAGTATCATTTGTGCGGAACTGCTCGGGGCAGCCAGACCAAAGCACGAAACAGCACAACCTGAAGCACGGACAGCTGCTTACTATAAAAAGCGTCCTTGTGTTGGATGTGTAGAAGATTGTGCAGAGATTGTAGAACGGTATCTCTGCGGAGCAGGAGAGGAGTAATCAAGATGTATCGAACCTATCGAAAAGAAGCAGAAGCATTGGTAAAGCAAATGACCGTTGCGGAGCAGGCAAGTCAACTGCGATATGATGCCCCGGCAATTCCACGGCTGGGGATTCCTGCCTACAACTGGTGGAATGAGGGCTTGCACGGACTGGCAAGAGCTGGCACGGCGACGATGTTTCCGCAGGCAATCGGCATGGCAGCAACCTTTTCGCCCGAACTGGTGCAGGAGATGGGCGAGGTGACAGCGACCGAAGCACGAGCGATGTATCACGCTTGTTCCGAACAGGGCGACCGAGATATTTATAAGGGGCTGACGCTCTGGACACCAAACGTCAACTTATTCCGAGACCCCCGTTGGGGCAGGGGACAGGAAACCTACGGAGAAGACCCGTATTTGATTGCAACGCTGGGAATCGCAATGGTGCACGGTATGCAGCAGGACGGGGACTATTTAAAAGTAGCAGCCTGTGCAAAGCATTTTGCCGTTCACAGTGGACCAGAAGCGGTTCGGCATACCTTTGATGCGGAAGTTTCTGCAAAGGATTTGGAAGAAACGTATCTGCCTGCCTTTCAAGCGTTGGTCGAAGATGCAGAGGTGGAAAGCGTGATGGGGGCATATAATCGGGTGAATGGTGACCCAGCTTGCGCCAGCCCGATGCTGATGCAGAAGCTGAAAGACTGGCAATTTGATGGCTATTTTGTTTCGGATTGCTGGGCGATTCGGGATTTCCACACCACGCATAAAATCACAGAAACGGCAACCGATTCCATTGCACTGGCACTGAAAGCCGGCTGCCATTTGAACTGTGGCTGCACCTATGTGCAGATTCTGTTAGCGTTGGAAGAGGGGAAGATTACCGAGGACGATATTTTTCAAGCCTGTGTACGGGTGATGCAGACCCGTTTCCGGCTGGGTATGTTTGCAGAACAAGAACCCTATGCTGATTTGCCGATTACGGTTTTGGCTTGTCCGGAACACAAGGCGAAATCGCTAGCAGCTGCAGAACGATCTATGGTATTGCTGCGGAATGAGCAGCAGATTTTACCATTACAGGCGGAACAGCTGCAAACCATTGCCGTAATCGGGGCAAATGCGGATAGCCGTGCAGCGATGGTGGGGAACTACAACGGAACGCCAGACCGTGCAATTACATTTCTAGAGGGCATTCAACGGGCTTTTTCTGGTCGGGTACTCTATGCGGAGGGCTGCCACCTGTTCAAAGACCGTTGTTCCGAATTGGCACAGCCGGGCGACCGCTACGCAGAAGCCGTTGCCATTGCAAAGGCAGCGGATGTGGTCATTCTCTGCCTCGGCTTGGATGCTACATTAGAGGGCGAAGAAGGCGATACTGGAAACGAGTTTGCTTCGGGAGATAAGGCAGATTTACGGCTGCCAGAACCGCAGCGGGTATTGCTCCAGAAAATCAAGGCAACCGGAACGCCAATTGTTCTGGTAACTGCAACTGGCAGTGCAATTTGTCCGGAACTCGAAACAGAAGCATGGATACAAGCATGGTATCCGGGTTCGGAGGGCGGAACGGCATTGGCGAACTTGCTGTTCGGCAAGTGTTCGCCGTCTGGAAAGCTGCCTGTAACATTCTATGCCGATGCAGAGAAACTGCCAGCATTCACAGACTATTCCATGCAACATCGAACCTATCGCTATACGCAGGAAAATATTCTGTATCCGTTTGGCTATGGGCTGACTTATGGAAAAGTTGTCTGCACAGACTTGCACTATGAAAACGGCGTTGCGGTTGTAACGGCAGAAAATCAGGGCAGTTTCGACACAGAAGAGGTGATTCAGCTCTATATCAAGAGCAATGCAGACTGTGCCGTGCCATACCACAGCTTGTGCGGATTCCAGCGGGTATTCTTGCCGGCAGGAGCAAAGAAAACCATTTCCATTCCGCTTGCAAAGAATGCCTTTACCAGCGTTGATGAACAGGGAAATCGTGGCATATATGGAACAACCTTTACGCTCTATGCTGGAATTTCGCAGCCGGATGAAAAGAGTCAGCAGCTGACTGGAACAGCTCCTGTCATGCAGGTGATTTTCGCTTCGGAGCTGCATGCATAAATTCCCAGAAATGCATTACAAAGATTGACAAGGAAAAGAAAAGGTGCTATAATAGCAAGCAGTAAAGTTGAACAAGGGGGAGATTTTTTATGAAACATTTTCAACGAGTATTATTGGCAGCTGGTCTGCTGGTAAGTTTGTCCGGCTGTGATGCTATTTCTGATCCGAGTTCGGATATTCCGGAACAAATTGTCGTTGCAGACAGTACGACCGAACCATCTGATGCAGAAACCGCAGAAGCTGTGATAGAATCCGAGCCATCGCTTGCAGGAACAGAATCTGCAAGCGAATCCACCAGCACACAGACCACGTTGCTTTCCGAAACTGTTTCTACAACAGAAACTACAACCACTGCAGCAAATGCAGATGCATTGGTTGGAGATACTGGGCTGACCACTTCGGAATGGTTGGAAAAAGCACAAGGACTGTATGAAACGGCTGCAAAGACCATGTTCCAGTATTGCTGCACTTCGCAGATGTTCCAGTACGATTTCTCGGACAGCAACCAGCCAAATTATTATCATATTACCGATTATGATACCATTGCAGATGCAACAGAGCCGTATTATGAAGTCTTTTCCAGAAAGAGCCACAGCGGAGATTTTGATTCGTTGCTGCTGGAAGCGGACGGAAAGCTGTATGGACTGGCGGGTGACCGTGGTTCAGACATTACGTATCAGGGAGCAACCGTTACTGCCTTGGAAAGTGCAACAGGGGATACCTTGACTTTTACCGTTGCCTTGACTTATACGGGAACAGATGGGGAAGACACCACCACAAAGAATGACAGCTTCTCTCTGTACTTGGAAGATGGCGTTTGGAAGGTAGATACTTTTACATTGCCGTACTAAGAGCAGGTGGAAAGGAGGAAAACAGATGGCTTTTTTTGAAGAAATAGAGATACAAAAACTTTTTTGTGCAGAGGAAGCAGACACCTTTCCACCTTTTACAGAAAAAGACCTTTTAGAAACAGAAAAAGCAATTGGTTGGAAGATTCCAGCATCCTATCTCGCACTGCTGAACATCAAAAACGGCGGTCGGATTGATGAGGCATTTGAAGAGAGTTGGCTTTCCGTGATTTATGGGATTTCCTCGAACGGAAAGGGGCTTGCAGACTGGTATGATAACTGGATCAACGAGTGGCAGTATCCCAACATTGGCATTCCATTCGGGGAAACACAGTCAGCAGGGCATGACCTGTATTTTATGGATTACAGAGCCGTGGACGAGAACGGCGAACCTCGGATTGTTCTGATTGACAACGAAATGAGCAATGCCGTCACGGTTGTTGCAAAGAATCTGGAAGAATTTCTGACGAAAATTTATCATCATGAGGAAGTTTGATGAAGTAGGAGTTTACTGGATGTCCAGAATCGAATCAGAAGAATTGTCAATGACGGATGTAGAATGGTATGGTGTCGACAGAAAAGGAAAGATTGCTGTATTTTGCAGTGCAGGAGTCGCAAACGTACCGGAATTTGTATGTGCAGACAAAGAACGACAGGAACGCCTGATTGCATTATTTGAAAAGTTGCCGATTTTGTCAGGTGTTTCGTTTTGTTTTGCCTGTGCAGAAAAAAATCTGCTGCCATTTCAGGTAGCAGAGACATTTTCCGGAAAGGGTCTCTTTTATTATGATTCAGACGACCATTCAAAATCTCATAAAAATATTGGAGTCTGTCAAAAGTATTATACCATCTCTTCTAAGCCAACCAGTCCACTTTTTTATGCAGATCTTCCGGTGTCCATACAACGGCTTTTAAAAGGCAATTTTCTGCCAATTGATGATTTTCAGACATGCAACATCGTTGCTGTAGAAAATGCTTATTGAAGAAAAGGAATGTGAATTTATGTTTGATAAACAGAACACCAGAGAATTAAACGAGCAGAAAGCAAGAGAATACGGGAAAAGAATTGTCGATCTACTTGCTGCAAAGCAATATAAAGAAATTATTTCAGCGGTAGATGAAATAGACGAAAGCAAAGATGTGGAAACATTTGAAGAAGATTTGAGTTTGTTTATAGAGTGGTATCTGGATGAGAACCAGTTAAAAATAGAACCTTATGATACAACTGCGATTTCTGATGCAGATGAGCAGGAACGCTTTTTTTATAACGATGAGGATGAAAATGACTTGGATTTTTCCTATGAATATGATTTGCAGGATACAGATTTGACTTTGATGCTGGATTTTATTTATGAAGATGGAAAGTATATTGTAATTTTTGTGGATGTTCATCAGCTGTAAGAAGTTTCCGTTTCATGAAATCATTTTTTATTTCTCAAGAAAAAGCTTAAAAAAGGAATACTGTTATTTTTCATGTCGTGTTGCGGTATTCGGAATCCGTCATTCATTTTATTTCTGAATTGTAAAAATTTATTTTTCTATTGACAGGCTGTTTGATTTTTGGTATAATAACAGAAGTGTTATTGGGGTATAGCCAAGTGGTAAGGCAACGGACTTTGACTCCGTCATTCCGCTGGTTCGAATCCAGCTACTCCAACCATAACTGCACTGCACAAATGATACAATTGTGCAGTGCTTTCTTTTTGGAAAAATGCCGAAAATGCGTGGCTTTTTCGGTTTTATCAAGCAAAAACAGCCTGCTGGGGAGCGTTTTCCTGGCAGGCTGTTTGCATTTCTGAAACAACAAAAAAACGATAGGGTAAAATAAAACGGTAGGTCGAGGCTATCGTTTTTTTGTTAAATTGGCGTATTTCTGCATTTTTTCTTTGTGTACTTATCATTTGCTATATGATGAGTAATCTAATGTGCCATAGAATGATTCTATGTCTGTTTCTGATGTTATTTTCGAGCAGTATCGCTTCCCTGCCCGTTTCTTTTTTCCATTTTCGTCTATTACTACATTGCTTCTTCGTTGCCGTTCTATCTGAACTGCATCAAAAATTTCTTTTGATATGATCTCAGGGTGCAGCTGCTCTGCAAGATACTGATCTTTCTCTCCACAGTTGTTTCTCCGCTTTCGATTTGGGAATCCATCTGTATAGGTCTTTTTCAGCAGCACATTTCCGATATACTTTTCATTGGTTAGAATTTTTACAACTGTCTGTGTGCACCATTTTTTCTTTCCTGATGGCGTTTGAATTTGCCGATTCTCCAGTTCTTTTATGATAGAAAGAATACTTCCGCCACGAAGATATAAATCAAAAATCAAACGAACAACTTCTGCTTCTTCCGGACAGATTTCTAAAGTGCCGTTCTCATTCTTTCTGTATCCAAAGCATCTTCTGTTGTAAAGAAGCGATGTTCCATTTTGCATTCGCTTTTCAATGCCCCATCGAATATTCTCACTGCGGTTATAGCTTTCTTCTTGTGCATAGGCTTCAATTAAAGTGACAAGAAATTCACTTTCATATTTTGAAGTGTCAATTTCTTCGTTCTCAAATATAATTCTGGCTCCAATGGCATTGAGTTCTCGAATCAGGCGGATTGTTTCAGCAGTATTCCGTCCAAATCTACTGACGCTTTTTGTTAGAATGGTATCAACGTTTCCGGACCTGCAATCTTTCAATAATCTCTGTAATTCTGGTCTGTTATCATTTAATCCAGTATGAAAATCCAGATAAATATCAATCAGTATCCATCCTCTGCTGTACAAAACTGTTCTTGTGAGATGAGAGGTTATTTGAAAACGACAAGAAGAAAAAAGTGTATTGTGATTTAAAAGGATATATAAGTAATAACCTCAAATATCTTTAGAATTTAAAACATAAATTTTAAAACAGGACGAACGCCAAGAATATTATGCACATCAAAACCGCTTTCACTTATTTTTCCGTCATCTATAATTGATGCACAAAATCCAATATTTCCAGGAGAACGAAGCCACCATAATTCGCTATTCAAATTTTTCTCGTTTAATATTATTTCGCTTATTTTCTCATCTTTAAGATCTTCGCTGCTCAATAAAAAAACTTTATCGATAACATAACTTTCAGTTGAATTTATTTTATCTGGATTTTCAATTTTAATATGTACTTTTGAAATCTGTTCTTTTTCATACTCGTTAAATGCCGCTTCATAGAATTCTTGATTTAACCATTTACGTAAAGTACAATCTTCCCATGTGATTTCTTCCCATTTTTCATGATATGGTCTTACATCAACAATATCTTCTGAAATAGCCAAGATACTATCATCATATTTTTTCAATATTTTCCAACGATATATTCCATATTGAAATACATCTCCTTCTTCTTTTTCAACATACTCCTCACTTAAATTAGGTAAAAATATATCAATAATATCTCTTGTATTGCGAATAACATTATTTACTGCTGTTTGTATATCAAGATCATCTATATATTGATAGGTTACTAATCCTCCAGTTTTGAAAAAACGTCTAAAAATTTGATGAACATTATTTTTATCTATTTTTTTAATATTTGAATAAATGGAGGTTTCGCTTTTGCAATATTCTTCAATAAAATAAAGAATTAAACTATCTTCTTTTCCGCTTGAAAAGGAATCGATTTTTTGAAAAGACATATATTGTAAAGAAGAACTAAAGAAATCAGCGATAACTTCCAAGGATTTTTCTAATGAATGTGTTGCAAGTAGTTGATTTATATTGTCTAAAATATACTCGCAAATAAAAAAATCTCTAACATGATTATGATAAAATTCATAGGAAGCATTTTTTGCATGTCTGTTATAACAGCATGATAGGGGATAGCAATGTTTTATCTTTGTTTTGATTTCTTCTCCCACATCTTCTCTGTCTATCATCATGTCAATATCGCTTTGTGTGATAACAAAACTTCTATCATGTAACATCTTATATGCAACATTACGTGTTATTCGACATAAATCTTCACTGTTTTCTCTTAAAATACGTGTTAAAGAGTTTGTTTTGAGATCATATTCTTTATGTATATATTCTTTATAAAAAACCTTACGAAATAATAGCCAGTCATTTTCACGGTATTTCTTTACTACATCAACTCCATCATCATCCTTTGAAGCTGAACAAATCAAGTATAATAAATATGGTGAACTATAAATATCTGCATTTTTATTTTTTTCAATCTGTTCAATGTGTTCAATTACCCAATCGCAATCTTTTTGAATACTAAAATCTTTTTCTTTTAAGCATTTGGCAAATTCTATTATTTTTTCTTTATCGAGCTTCGCTATAAATGCGACAGACATAAACCTCGTTATGCTTCCTTCCATTGCTTTATATACGTTGTCAGTTGAAACATAAGCATTTCTTGAAGTAATAATTATTTTTCTTTCAGTACCGCTTCCAAATACTTCATATAATTTTCGAATAATTTTTGTAGAAATAGATTCGCTTTTCCATTTTTTCATCATACACAATTCATCTAGTCCGTCAAATATTAATATTGCATTATTTTCAATTTTTTCTGGATATCTTATATTTTCTTGTATCTTATCACATAATGAATTTGGAGATTCTTTAGTGTATTCCCTAAGACGTATCACATAAATTTTTCTATTTATACATATTTCCTCCTGATTACAAGTAACATATGAAACAAAACTGGTTTTGCCAGTTCCACCGTGTCCAAGAATTAATAGCAATTTTGATTTTGTGTTTCTAAGTAGAAATTTTTTAAAATATGAAAGAAGAGGTTCTTTGTTGAGAGTATCTTCAATGTGATTTGGGATGTTGGGATTGTCTGAATTATATTGAAAATAATAGCAATCTTCTTTTATATAGCAATTTTTTAAGCATGGTGCTGTGATATCATCTGGCTCAAATTGATGTAATGTGTAGGGTGCTTCATATTGTGTTCGATAGAAATGACTATCATCTTTAACAGTCTTTGTTAAATTATCTTGGTAAAAATTATTTGCAATATTATTTGTCTCTCTTGGATGTGATATTTTAATTTCTTCTAGCATTTTTTTTAAATTCTCTTTTGTTGCTAAATCTTTCATTGTATCCTGTATTTTATAAATTTCTTCGATAATATTGTCGACAGTTTTAGATGTTTGCAAGACTTTAAGATACTGATTTAAAACAGTGTCTTCTCTTATTCTTGTTCTCACGTTTTCAAAATAAACTGTAACAAATTCGTTAATTTCACGCGAGCTTAGTGTGGAAACTGATGTTCTTTCGTTTTGATTCCATTCAGATATGCTTTTTTTTATATCTTCCTCAGAATCTAATAAATTATTTGTATTGTTTAGATATTCAAGACACCCTCCGAATTTTCCATCATATATTTTTTCATTCAATTCGTCAAATTCCTCTTTCAATATAGCATTTAATTTTTGTATTGTTGTTTTAGACTGAAAAAAATATTCATAAATTTTGGTGGTTGCGATGTCAGAAATAATGTCAGCAGTTCCATCAGTTTCTTCTTTCAAAATATCAAAGCCCGTACCTTCACTATTGATGCTATTTTTTATTAATGTTTTTAATGCTATTGTTCCTATTTTAAAAATGCCTTCTACTACTATTTTCTCAATTTTCATAATATTAGTCTCCTTATAAGAATGATATTTTTATATAGTTATATATCTCTATTTATAGTACATTAAATCTTAATTATAAATATTTTATATTGTAGTATATAATGGTTTTTTACTATTATATTATTTTATTACAAACAAATTCATTTTCTCTCATTTTTTCTACATTGGATCAGAATTCTCCTTAAAATTATGATAGAATCTTCAACATTTTTTATATGTTGAGGAGTTTGATTTTATATGTCATGTATTTGCGTAATAATATATACCTATACTACAGCATAATTTATGGTATATGGATCTAACTTGTTCTATATTTTTATCATCCATGATTTTATCCTTAATTCTATATTTGCTCATAAAAATATTCTATTTAATTTGAGAAGGTGTATAGCTTATCTTTTTTTCATTATAACAGAAAGATGCAGAAATTACAAGTCTTTTTTTACACTCTTATCGTTTTATTTTTAGTCACATAGGAACATAACCGCACTGCACAAATGATACAATTGTGCAGTGCTTTCTTTTTGAACAAATGCCGAAAATGCGTGACTTTTTCGGCTTTACCAAGCAAAAACAGCCTGCTGGGGAGCGTTTTCCTGGCAGGCTGTTTGCATTTCTGAAACAACAAAAAAACGATAGGGTAAAATAAAACGGTAGGTCGAGGCTATCGTTTTATTGTTGTAAAATCAAAATTAGAACCATAAAAAATGCCATGCCGGGAAAGCACATCTTCTCAGCATGGCATTTTGTTTCTATGAAATGTAGATTTCTTCATAAAATCCACACATTTATTTGAAGAAATTTCAGACAAAATAGTTTTTGAAATGGCATTCACACGGGTATTAAAACATCAGCAAGAAACCATCCCTCTTTTTCATAAAAATGAATCACTCCATTGCTTTGTGCAATTGCCTCGTGAATACTGTAAATTCCAAGCCCATGATTCGTTTTATCGCTTTTTGTAGTTTTCGGCAGACTGCCATTTATGAGGACAGGATTCTGGATTCTATTTTGAATCGTAATATGCAAATACGTTCCAAGGCTTTCAATCGCAAGCCGGATTTCTTTTTGATCTTCTTCTCTTTCTGCCTCAATTGCATTATCCATGAGATTCCCGAAAATTGTACTGAATGTCACATCATCAAACTTTGGCAAATCATTTTGGATATAGCATTTCAAAGAAATATTTTTGTTTTTACATACAACCCGCTTGAGATCTAGTATTGCATTAAGAATTTGGCTGTTTGTATCTGTATAATTCGGACATTCTTCTAATTTCCCGGATATTTTTTTCATGTATGTCAATGCCTTGTCTGAATTGCCCTTTTCGATATAGCTGGCAATGACAGCAATATGATTGTTCAGATCATGCTGCAAAGCTTTCATGGATTGGTTCCATTGAACTGCCTCCTGCATTTTTACTTCATTGTCATGCAATCGAGTTTGCAATACGATTTGTTTTAATTTATTCTGGTTCTGTATGGAAAATTGAATAAGTATAAATAACAAAAGAACTGCAATCACGGAAATACAGCCCATAATTACGAATACATACTGCATCGGAATCAAGTTGTCGAGGATAATTTTTTCAATGATGATCCCGATAATTACAGTAAGTATCATGAAAATAATGAAAACCGATGCTTGTAACAAGTGGAGTACAATTTTTTGTTTTCGAATACCGTTTATGATAGGGAAAAGTAATCCAATCAAAGAAATTTTCGATAAAAACAGCAGAAAGACTCTTACCGGATTCCTCATAAGAAGTACACTGGAATAATCACTTTTCAAGACGGATGCAGATATAATTGTAATCACAGCGTTTACTAAAAATAATACTGCCAGTTCTATTGTAACCAGCAGAAGTTGCTGCCACCATTTTCCTTTTAAGGAAATCCTGCAATACATAAAAAATATCAAAAAATAGAATGCTGCGTATATACCCTCTGCAATAGTAATATTGTTGAATATTGTTACACAGGAAAAGAAAAGCAACATAAAGGCAATGGAAGTTACAATGTTTAATTTCTGTTTTGGTTTCTTGAAAGAAAGTGTATATGCTAAAAAGCATATGAGAACAATGCTGTCAATTGCCGTTGCCATGTATTCTGAGATTGTGTATATCATATCAAAACTCTCCCTATGTACTTCAAATAGGTATCTAAAACAGATTGCAATTTTCTTCTGCTAACATACAAAATGGTACCATTTTTCAAGGAAATCGTATCGCTGACCAATTTGATATGTGCAAGATTGACCATGGTTCCAGAATTGATTAGAACAAAGTCTTTAAATTCCGGTAAGTTGAGATAATAGGACAAAGCTTCTCGTACTGTATAGCTTTCTCCAGTCAGAAGTTGTATCTTCACATTGTGTTTTTCCGATTCCAGAAATGTAATTTCTTCAATCTGTATGCAATACGTTCTGCCACCTGCAAATCTCGTTTCTGTGATAGTGATAGAAGGACTTTTTCGGTTGATTTCTTTTAAGATCGTTGTCAGTGCATACGGCAGTTCCGACGCAATAAACTGCTTTCGGACAAACCCTAAAGGTTTGTACCGAAAAGCATGTATAATCAAGTCATCTCGGCTGGTGATATACACAATGGGAACGCTATTGTTTTTCTCATAGATCTTCTGGGATAAATCAAATCCATTGATTGCCGGCATATCAATATCCAAAAACACAGCATCATAATTACAACTGCAATACATCTCCAAAAAATCAGATGGCTGATGAAAACAGTTTGTTTCTATTTGAACATCTGGCACGTAAGTTTTTAGCATTTCCGCAATTTGTTCCGGAACATTTGGCTCATCATCTACTATCGCAAATCGCATCATTTTCACCCTTGCTTATTATAGCAAATGAAAAGCTTTTTTTCAAGTTTGAAATACGATTTCGACAAAGTATACAAATTATGATGCTGATTTTTGTCATATAAAAACCACTTGTGCCGTTTCTTGACCACTTATGCCGTTTCTATTGACGGGTATGTGCAAAAATGCTATACTAAGTGCAAGAAATCAAACGGAGGCGAAACATGAGTGATTTCTAACATGGCATCTTGCATTGTTGATGCTTTAATCCGAAATAAAGTGATAGATATTCAGAGTACCTCAGTATATCAGTATGGATTTGAAATTTTTATTTCGTCAGTTCTTACTGTTTTAATCATAATCATATCTGGAATTTTATTTCACTGTTTGACAGCAGCAATGGTATACTTTATTTTATTTGTGTTGCTTCGGTCCGTATGTGGCGGATATCACGCAAAGACATACTGGCAGTGTAATCTTACATTTGCAATTGTAACAACCATTGTTTTATTGATTTTTCGCTTTATGCCATTAGAGCAATTTGAAGAATTGCACATTTGTAGTATCATATTTTCAATTTTAGTGACTGCTCATTATGCTCCTGTTGAAAGTGAAAATAAGCCTCTATCTGCGAATCAGAAAAAAACATTGCATATTCTTGGTACGACAATGATAATTATGCTGGTTGTAATATCATGCGTACTGAAAATAAAGTTTGGCTCTAGTTACAGCATACTAATTGACACGACTCTTTTTGCAGTTGCATTTTCTATGTTTGTAACAAAGTCTAGGAAAGGAGGGGAAAGAGAAAATGAATAAAAAATCTATTCTTAAAGTGATTGCTGCCATTGGCATGAAATCTGCTAAAATTGGTTGCAATTCAGCATCTGCTTTTGGCTACCACCAGCCGAAGGAACCGGTTATGCTGAAAAAGTCTGCTAAGAAAAAGTAATTTCCAATAGGTAGACAAAAAATCTTAGCTTTATTCATATTATAGTATTTTATGATTTTATATACATGATATAAGCTATAGGTTAAAATTAATTAAAGAGGTTCATTAGGGTACTCTTGAAACCACCCTAAAATCTATTATACGAAGTTATAGTTATGTCAAACAAGCTTAAGAAAATCGTTGCTTCCGTTATGACAGTAGCTTCACTTGTTGTGTGTACTGCTGGTATGAGTGTAAGTGCAGCTAATGGAAAACTTACAGTAGATTCATCAAGTGCGACACTGTATAATGAATCCGGTGCTACACGCTATGGAAATGTTAATTTTACAGTTATTAACAGAGCGACAGGTTCTCAAGTTACAAGTGCAGGAAGCAGTGGAAATGTGGTAAATTATTCCTCGATTACAGCAACTAAAGGAGGATATTCTGCTGTTACATATCGTTTTAAGGGAAATGGCACATTGTACAAAGGCACCAGTCAGTATTCAGGAGTATTATGGAACGATTCAAAGACATACTAAACAGCTCAGCAAAGCAATAAGGGAATCACAAAATAAACTCTGATGGGCACCTCTAAATACCCCGAATCCGTCAGATGTGGTGCAGATTTGCGATAGATTCACTTGCGGAAAAATGCAGGAATACTTGGTGTATTTCAAGTTTTTGCGCAAGTGAAGATGGCACAAAGATGCGCTGCAGATGGCGGGTGAGCGGGTTTTTAGAGGTGACCTGATATTTTTAATAATCTCCTTTTGTTAGATAAAGCAGTGTAAAGCATCCAAATTGTAACTAACAAAAGGAGATTTTTATGTTGCTTTGAAAGCATAATATCCGAATGAAGAATAGCATTGTTTTATAAAACTTTGAAAGAGGTACCTAAAATGAAACACATACTGCATAATTTACGCTGCTTTATACGACATGAAAGACTAATATTCATTGTAATGATTGTCTGTATTTTATCCTCGGCATTTATACTGAATTTTTCATATGGGTTATACCGGAATTTCCAAACTGCAAAAACAGTGGAAGTGGAAAGCCTGAATGAATTGGCCCTGGAAATTCAGAAGGACCATGCACCAACATGTAAACAGGTTCGTCAGTTTATAGAATCCTTATCAGAAGAAACGCTGAATGAAACAACTTTTTTTATTTCCGGCACAATTGATACCTTAGCAGACTATAATTTTCCTTATTTGGAATCTAGATTTGTATATCAGAACAAAGAATATACAATTCCCACAGAATTTCGGAAAAATGCTGAGGATAAATTAATGTTTGGAAGAATGATTACTGATGAAGAAGAACAAAGTAGTGCTTTAGTTGCTTGTGTGGAAACAAGCTTAAGTAGCAAAAATGTGCAGGAGTCAGTGCAAAGTATTATGACAGATGATGAAACACTTGTTTTTATGAATCAGGAATATCACATCGTTGGCGGCAGTGGCGTAATTGCAAATATAATCGTCCCTTTCTTATCTGTTCCAGATGATTTTGTATATGATGATGTGATTATTCTGGACTTCAAGCAACCACTGAACAGAACGATATATCAAGAGATTATTGCTGCATCTACAAAGTATATGCCTGATGCTTTGATTTTTCCCGATCTTAAGCTTCCCGATCATGATACCATCTCTATATTTGACAATATTATCGCAATTTCCATATTGATTTCTATTTTTTCAGCTTTCAATTTTGTGCTGCTGTATCATTTTATCCTGAACAAGCGAAATCATGATCTGGCTGTCATGAGAGTATGCGGATGTAGTAAACTCAAAGTATTTGGGAATTGCATTGGAGAATGCCTGCTCATCAGTATGCCATTCTATGTTCTCGGCACAGGAATCTATATTTTCCTGTTGCATGCTGTTCTGAAAAAGAATTATCCGTATATTTCAGATGTATATTCTCTAAAAGTGTACGCATTGATATTTGCACTTTATATCGTCATACTTATGCTTGCAGTAGGTATCATGGTATTGTCGCATATCAATCAGTCTATCGTCAGCCAGTTAAAGGAGAAGAAAATATGATACTTTTGAAAACTGCATGGAATGACTTCCGAAAAAACAGTATTGTAAATATATTTATCATTTTACAAGTGGCCGTTTCTCTTATCATAACGGCAGTCATGATCTCTGCAATCAGTGTCCGTTCTCAATACTATACGCCGTTTCGGGACATTCTCACATCAAATGGTATATTTATTAAGTTCTCATCTTCTCCGAACTATGATTCCTCACAAATGAATATCTATGATTATTTAGACAATGATGATATCCTACAAGAATGTCCCGACGCGGACCATATATATGCTTGCCACAGTATGTTTGGTTCGATTGACAGCTTTCACAATGGTGAAAGTTTTACACTTCAAAGTTATGATGATGAATTTATAAAACGATATCAACCGGAATTGACAGATGGCAGATGGCTTACTTCAGACATAGAATCCAATCAGATTGAGATTGTCGTTTCTGAAAATGATTATGGCGTAAAAGTCGGCGATGTATTGTCACTGACAGGAATCAACTATCCGAATTCAACATCCTTTACCGGAAAAGTAGTCGGCATATTCCAGGATGATTCCAAAATTATTGGCGGAGGACTTTACGATTACGGAAATTCTGATATGAATTTCAACAGCATATACTACCCATTTAATCATACGATCGAAAATCAAATCTTTGTGCTTGCCTCATATTCTGCCATTCAGAATATTACAAATCACTTTGTGCTTCTGTTTGATACGGATTATGTAGTTCAGCCGATCATTTCCAGTGTGATTCTTACATATCCGGACAATGTTAGCAAAGAACAAATTGAGGCAGACAAAGAAAAACTATTACAGTATGGGTGGGCAAATGCCATTTCATTGGACGAATTAAACCAAAACAGCATCGCTTATTTGTTGGAAAAAGCAGAGATCTTTCTGCCAATTATCATTATTCTTTTCATTCTTGCCTCAGTAAGCAGCATCAGCAGTTCTGCACTGATTGTTAGAAAAAACCTAAAAAATTATTCTTTATACTATATCAGTGGATTGCAGTGGAAAAATTGTTCCCTTGTCAATCTGCTGTATTCTATCATTTCTCTTACCATAGCAGTTGTTGTAGGCTTTGCAGTTTTGTTTATTCTACCGCATACAAGATTAAATGACATAGTAAAGATTATTTGGAGTCCGTATATTATTGGAGCGTTTGTAGTTCTGATTATTTTGCAGTTGCTGATCTCTATGATTATGCCGCTTATCATTATTGGCAAGAACACCCCAAAACAAATTCTGACCAAGTAAGGAGTAAGTGAAATATGATCCGACTCAATAAGATTTCCAAAATATACAATAAGGGAAAATCAAACGCATTTCAGGCTTTAACAGACATCAATATCGAAATTGCAGATGGTGAACTAGTTGCAATTATCGGCACATCCGGTGCAGGGAAATCTACGCTGTTGCACATTTTAGCCTGCATTGACAGCTACGAAAGTGGTGAATATTACATAGATGATACGCTTATAAAAAACTGTTCTGAGAAAAAACTTGCCCAGATCAGAAACAAAAAGATCGGAATGGTTATGCAGGATTTTGCATTGGTGGATGATTTTTCTGCACTTCAAAACGTCATGCTACCTCTTGATTTTTCCAAGTCCAAAGTAAGTGAGAAAAAGGAAAAATGTCTGAATGCCCTTCAAGCAGTGGGGATGGAGAAATTTGCACATCACCAGTCGAATAAGCTTTCGGGCGGACAGAAACAGCGTGTTGCGATTGCCAGAGCCATTGTCAATGAACCATCGATCATTCTTGCAGACGAGCCGACAGGAGCACTTGACAGCAAAACTTCTTCGGAAATCATGGAACTTTTCAAATCTCTGAATGATGCCGGAAGAACTGTAATTATTGTCACACATGATATGAAAATTGCACAGCAATGCAAAAGGGTAATTCGTATCGAAGATGGAAAAATTGTGGATTGACAAGTTAGAAATACTAATATACAATTTCAATGCTTTTATTTATCGTTTGAAGAAATCATAAGAAATAATTAGCTTACTTTTTGATTTTGTTCATTTGTTCAAATGCACTAATCATCTATCACCGATTTGAAATTATAACTTGTTTAAATTTTGATATGGCCGGTAATATTTATTTCTAAATATCAAAGAATAAAATATTCTCAGAGAAGAAAAAGTGTTACCAGTATAGGGCAAACATACGATATCCAATTGAAATCACCTATGACAAAAACAAATTGAATCACTTTTTTCCTCTGTCTTTCGGGTGCCCTTCCAATTCTGAGGTGCCGCTGAAATTGTCAAGAAAATACGATTGATCAGTAAGAAGTGTACTTCCTTTAAAATTCAACCACCTAAAAAAGGGCAGTTCTGTCCGGCAAACAGCTGGGCAGGACTGCCTTTTCTATTTTTTTGTCCCCAAGCAGCATACAATCCGGCGAAATGACCGGTTTTGTATGCTGCTTTTTTCTTTCTCCTGCCTGTTCATATAAAATTTACATCTAAAACCTTCCCATTTTGCTTCTCTCAATTGTCTTAGTAATTTCAGGAGGGCAAAAAAGGGCTTCTCAAAACTGAATATGGAGGGAGGGAAAATAATGTCTGCTCCCTCACATGATGATGATCAGCTGAAACTTGAAATTTTCGATAGTTTCAGTAAAACAGTAATGAGAAATGCAAGCAGAAATTTCGCCGCTGCTGCAAAAACAAGAAAGAAAAATGAGTCGGTCAACACAGATATCATACAGTACATTTTGAAAACACATGGTGAAAATGCAGTTTATCCATCCGAACATTTCATCGATGCCGGAAACGGATACTGCTGTGTCGTTGCAACGGAATGGCTGTATCAGGCAATGCTGCTGTTGCCGCCCAAACAAAAGGAAGTGGTTATTTTGGAATTCTGGTATGGAATGTCTATTTCCGAGATTTCCGAAACATTGCGGATCTCCAGACGCTCCGTGTCAGAACGGAAGAAAAACGCATTTGCAAATATTCGTAGTTATTACGAAAGGACACAAAAGCATGAAACTGGATTATGAAACGGTGTATCGTGCTGTCAAAGGGGACCATGATGCACAGGAAAAGCTGCTGCAGTATTACGATGCATATATCAGTGCATTGTCAACTGTGGTTGAGATTTGTTCAGACGGCACAGAACACCAGTATGTGTGTGAAGATCAGAAAGCAGAGATACAAACAAAGTATCTGGAGGCACTTTCTAAGTGTAAGGTGATAAGATGATAGAAACAGATTTATTTGAATTTGCCTATGTGCCGGATTGGTACGGGCAGTTAGAACAATTGGCAGAAATGGCATTGCCGGAAGCATGGCGATTCCGAAAGCCGCAGACCGAATGTAAAAATACAGATACGCCGATTTTAGAACGGTATCTCCATATGATGTTCCGGAAGATGAGTATCGATTACAACACCGGAGAAACGGCGTATTTCCATGTGGAAAATAATTGTGCCTGCTTTCATACAGGACTGTACACAAGGCAGTATCAGGCAATCTACGCCTGCTTTGAACGAAATAAAAAGAAAGACACCACATTGAAATGGTATTTCACCGGCTTCTGTGATGCTGTTTCTTCCAAGCTGCGGTATGTAGAACCATTGCCCAAAAAGCCATATTTCCCGATGATGCAAAATGGTGTAAATTTCAATCCGGAATGGGCAATTCGGGTAAATGCAGAACACATTCTCAGCGACCCGGAAAATCGGGAACGGCTGCCGAAGAAGCTACTTCGGTTCAAGAATCTGCCATTGTTGCTGGAAACGGCAGTGGAACTGGGCAGACGAAAAGCAGTAATTGAGCCGGGGCTGGTAGTACCGCAGGGATACCAGAATCAATTGCAGTTTCTGCTTCCGATCTGCTTAACAGATATGGAAAAACCGAACCTTGCCATGACCTTGGCAGAACGAAACGGATATTATCTGGGCAGCACTTGTCTGACACTGGAAATGGCATATCTGAATGCGAGAATGATTGCAAGACCCATTGCTCCATGGCTGACCAGCTTGGTAAAAAAGTGAGAACATCCGATGAGGTGCAGAATTTTTTCTGTACCTTGTCGGTGTTTTTATGCCTGTACAAATTGAAAATGTTTTGTGAACTCTTTTCAAACTACCAAAAAGGCTGGTAGTTTGAATGATAGAGTAAGTTCGACGATTAGGAAAGGGGGTGTCCATGTGAGTGTGAATGAACGGCGTGCCGAAATCATGAAGATTTTAGTTGCTCGCAGACAAACAACAGTTCCACTTCTTGCACAGGAATTGTGTGTATGTTGTAATACTGTTCGCAACGACATTCATGCACTTGCATTGGACTATCCTCTGGAGACGTGTTCCGGGAATGGCGGCGGTGTTAGAGTAGCAGATTGGTATCATCCATATAAAAATATGCTTACAGAAGAACAATCTGTTGCTTTGGAGCAATTGCTATTGTTTGCAGATATTCGGCAAGCAGAAGTGATTCGCCAAATATTAGCGGAATTTAGTTCTCAGACCTATCGTCAAAAATATGCAAAGGAGTGAAACCAAATGAAAACCCTCATAGATGTCCTTGCAGCACTCGGCGATTTCGTAAAGGTCGCATCAGAGTGGGCAGAAAGTGCTTCCAAAGCGGAAGTGGAGACGTTTACACAGATTTATCCACAAAAAGAAGAAGCGGTCAAAAAAGCAGTGGAAAAGGCAATTACGTTGGAAGAAGTCCGCAGTGTTCTGGCAAATCTGTCCCGCAGCGGACAAAAGGAAACGGTGCTGAAATTGCTGCAAAAGTACGGCGGCAGTCGATTGTCTGAAGTTCCACCAGAACGATACGCTGCACTATTTGCAGATGCACAGGAGGCAGCCCATGCCGAATAAACACGCTATGCTCTCGGCTTCCTCCAGTGCCCGATGGCTGGCGTGTCCGCCCTCTGCACAGCTTTGTGCTGCCCTGCCGGATACCGTGACATACTACGCCCTAGAAGGCACGTGTGCTCACGAGTTGGCAGAATATAAGGTGCAAAAACTGCTCGGGAATCCGGCATCTAATCCCACGGAAAACTTAGATTTCTACGACACGGAAATGGAATACTGCACGGACAGCTACGCCCAGTACATCGCTGAATTGCTGGCAACCCTGCAAGAACCCATGGTTTTAGTGGAACAGCGGTTAGATTTCAGCCGATATGTTCCCAGCGGTTTTGGTACGGGCGACTGTGTGATTGTTGCAGATGATATCCTGACTGTCATTGACTTTAAGTATGGTAAGGGCGTAGCAGTATCTGCTGATCACAACTCGCAGATGATGCTGTATGCTCTGGGGGCGTTGAAACTGTTCGATGCCCTCTATGACATCGCAGAGGTTCGGATGGTGATTTTTCAGCCGAGAATCCAGAACCTCAGCGAATGCACCCTGCCACTGTCGGAGCTGCTGCACTGGGCAGAAACCGAACTGAAACCCAAAGCCGCACTTGCCGCCAGAGGCGAGGGCGAATTCTCTGCCGGAGAACACTGCCGCTTCTGCAAGCGAAAAGCCACCTGCCGGAAACGGGCGGAGTATAACCTCCAGCTTGCAAGGTATGATTTCGCAATGCCGGACAAGCTGACCGATACCGAAATCGAAACGATTTTAGCAACGGCTGACCAGCTGACCGCTTGGGTGGCGGATGTCAAGGAGTACGCCCTGCGGCAGGCTCTCTCCGGCAAGCAATGGCACGGCTACAAGGTCGTTGCAGGGAAATCGAACGGCAGCCTGACCGAAAAGCCACAAGGCAAACCAACCCTCGTTTCCTGCTCGGACAAGCGTCCAGCGTGGAGCAATGCACAAGAAGATTTTAACGAGTAAAGGAGTTTTTCACATGACAAAGTATCATAACCCTGCAAAGGTCGTAACCGGTGTATGCAGATTTAGCTACGCCAACCTCTGGGAAGCAAAGGCGATGGACGAGAACAGCAAGCCAAAGTACAGTGTTTCCCTCATCATTCCGAAGTCGGACACGAAAACCATCGAAAAGATTCGTGCCGCCATTCAGGCTGCCTACGAGGAGGGTCAGGGCAAGTTGAAAGGCAACAGCAAGTCTGTTCCGCCGCTGACTTCTCTCAAGACACCGCTTCGGGATGGCGACTTAGAACGCCCAGACGATGAAGCGTATGCCAACAGCTATTTCGTCAACGCCAATTCTATCACTGCTCCCGGCATTGTGGATGCTGCCTGCCAGCCAATTCTGGAACACAGCGAGATTTACAGCGGTGTCTATGGCAGAGCCAGCATCACCTTCTATGCGTTCAACACCAAAACATCCCGTGGAATTGCCTGTGGCTTACAGAACATCCAGAAGCTTCGGGATGGCGAGCCGCTGGGCGGTCACAGCCGTGCAGAGGACGACTTTGCAACTGTAGAAGACGAGGATTTTCTGAACTAAGATAGCTGGGAGGACAGCTAGGCGTTATGCTTGGGTGGGTAATTGAGATAAACATGATTACAATTGATATCGAAACAAAATCCGATAAGGATATATCAAAATGCGGTGTCTACGCCTACACAGATACCCCGTATTTTGATATTTTGCTGTTTGCCTATTCCATAGACGGACAGCCTGTTCAGGTAGTGGATATGGCAAACGGTGAAGAAATTCCCGAAAATGTTCTCGCTGCTCTTGTTGATGAAAACGTGATAAAAATGGCATTTAATGTAAATTTTGAGAGAGTTTGTCTTTCAAAATATCTTCGTAAGAATTATCCTCAATATTTTCAGAGTTACAGCATTGACGAAGATACTGTCGGAGATTTCTTAAATCCCGAAAGCTGGCATTGTTCTATGATTCATGCAAGAACACTCGGACTGCCGTCATCACTTGCAGAAGTCGGAAAGGTTTTGGGCATTGAACAGCAGAAAATGACAGAGGGTAAGGCTCTCATCAAATTCTTTTGTGTGCCATACGACACAATTGACGGTGTTCCGCAGTTTCATAATCCGAAAGATTATCCCGATAAATGGGAGATTTTTAAAGCCTACAACAAGCGTGATGTAGAAGCTGAACTGGAAATCGACAGAAAGCTGTCACGTTTCTCTGTTCCCAATTTTATCTGGCAGGAATTTTATCTTGACCAGGAAATCAACGACAGAGGCATTCTCGTAGATATGCAGCTTGCTGATAAGGCAATTAGCCTTGATGCAGAGGCAAAAGAAGAACTGACGACTGAAATGAAAAGGCTCACAGGTGTGGAGAATCCGAACTCTGTGTATCAGTTGCTTGGCTGGCTTGAAACACAGGGTTACAAGTCGGATTCACTCGGCAAAACGCAGGTACAGGAACTTATCAAAACTGCAAAAGAACCGGTAAAATCAGTGCTTCAGATGCGTTTGCAGTTGTCTAAATCTTCGGTGAAAAAATATACTGCTATGAAAAATACAGCTTGCAGCGATAATCGTGCAAGAGGGATGTTCAGCTTTTATGGGGCATCAAGAACGGGGCGTTGGGCTGGCAGAAATGTGCAATTGCAAAATCTTCCGCAGAATCACTTGCCGGATTTGACAGAGGCAAAAGAACTTGTAAAGTACGGTTCTTTTGAAGATATTCAGATGCTGTATGATGATGTTCCTGATACACTATCACAGCTTATCCGCACTGCCTTTATTCCAAGACAGGGTATGAAGTTTATTGTAGCTGACTTCTCTGCCATTGAAGCAAGAGTGATTGCGTGGCTTGCAGGCGAAGAATGGCGAATGAAGGCGTTTGCAAACGGTGAGGACATCTACTGTGCTTCTGCTTCAAAAATGTTCGGTGTGCCTGTTGTCAAACACGGCGAAAACGGGCATTTAAGGCAGAAAGGCAAGGTTGCGGAACTTGCCTGCATTGCAGAGGGACAGCTTGTTCTTACGAATCATGGATTGAAACCAATAGAAAGAGTTTCTGTTTCCGATAAAGTATGGGACGGCGTGAAATGGATACCGCATCAGGGCGTGATCTATAAAGGAAAATGCAATGTCATTTCTTATGACGGACTTACGGCAACCCCCGACCATCTTGTGTGGGTTGAAGGCAGGATAACACCCATTCCATTCGGTATTGCCGCTGCAACAGGTTCTCAGCTTGTTAGCACAGGAAACGGTGCAATTGCACTGCAATATTCATGGAAGAACCACATTTTCGCAAATGAGAAAACAGCAGATGAGGGCCTTATCAGTAAAAGCCAGTCACGTGTATATGATTTAAAGAATGCAGGTCCTAATCACAGATTTACGGTTTCAGGAAAACTCGTCCATAACTGTGGCTACGGCGGATCAGTCGGTGCTATGAAGGCTATGGGAGCGGATTCTCTCGGTTTGTCTGATGCGGAACTAAAGCAAATTGTAACCGACTGGCGTGAGGCTTCTCCGCATATTACAGAACTTTGGTGGGCGGTAGACAGAGCCATCAAAAAGGCAATAAAGGAAAAAACAACTACAGAAACCCACGGACTGAAAATGTCCTATGAGGCAGGATTCTTGTTTATTAAACTTCCAAGCGGCAGACGTCTTGCCTATGCTAAACCTCGTATTGGAGAGAATCAGTTCGGCGGTGAATCTGTCACCTACATGGGCATCAACGCTCAGAAGAAATGGGACAGGCTTGAAAGCTATGGACCGAAATTTGTAGAAAACATCGTTCAGGGAATTGCAAGAGATCTGCTGATGTATTCCATGCAGACACTCTCCCACTGCTTCATTGTTGCTCATGTACACGATGAAATGATTATCGAAGCACCAAAGGATATGTCCCTTGAAGAAGTTTGTCAGCAAATGGCAAGAACGCCAAAATGGGCAAAATGTCTGATTCTCCGTGCTGACGGATATGAATGTGAATTTTATAAGAAAGATTAAAAAAAGCAGCAGAACCGACCACTTGCATAGTCAGAACTGCTGCTTTTTTAAGCATTGTACATTTTTAACAGAGCATCAAGCAAACGATAGGCCTCTTCACGATAATAGGCCGTATTCTTCGACTTCTTAGAGTGAATACCATTGATATCAATATTAACAAGACCACACCTTAAAAAGTCCTCTGCTTGTTTGCGAACTGTATTTGCTGCATCATGTCCAAGATGCATTTTTTCATGAAACTCCTTCCCCTTAATATTATTGATAAGAAGCAAGGCAGCAAAACCGTGCTTTGGAGATTGTTCAATTAACTGATGAATCAAATCTGTGATAAGTTTTGTAATTTCACGCTTTTCTTCTTTTTCCATAATTTCATCTTCCGGTGAAGGTGAAGCTTCCATTTCAAGTTCATAGGCATCTTCCAATTTATTGACGGATACAGAATTTCTTACTGTGTAGTGACCCAATTGTTCATTTACAGCTAAATTGAATGAGTTTCGTACGTATTTAGCGATTTCTTTGGGAACAGCAACATACATGACCTTAAATTGTCTGCCACCTACAGAAATAGTTTTAACACATTCCTGATTCGTACAGTAAGATTCAGCAAAATCGCTGTACATAATTGGCACAAGAATCTCTTCGAATTTAATTTTTTCTCCATTGTAGTTGCGTTTGATATGATTTTTCATAGGTTGTCCTTTCTGCCTGTGACAGCAAGGGCAACGCAGATACAAAAAAGTCAGGTTCGTGCAGCCTGACTATCCTTTTGCCTGAAAAAAGGTATAAGGAAGAAAGGGTACACATTTCAGCTTTTTGAAAAAAGCTTTTTATGTATCCAGACATTGCCCTATACGTAATCAGGCACAGTATGAATTTTTCGGAGATGTTGCTCTCCATTGAATTATCAGAAATAACATCAACGATGTATGTGTATTTCAGCCAAATACTAACGCTCCAAAGCGACTTCTTTTAGCTGTTCATACAAAATTTACGTCTTACCACTGGTAAAGTGTGTGTATTTCTGATATAATAAGTTTTAATATGATTTGATGTGGATTTTTACTTCATCTAATAAAAAGAATATCGTTAATCCGGTTAATTGCAATAGTATTTTCCGTTAATCGAGTTAATATTTGAAAATCAGAGGCAACCTATGGCAAATGAATCAATTCCCTATCTCTGCGGCGGTACATTTTTTACGCAACTGCTAAGAGCAAGACCTGTTCTTACAACCTCTACAGAGCATACAAAAGGACACAAAGAAAGCCTCTCTGAACAAGAAACGTTCAGGAGGCTTATTTCAGTTTATCAAATGAAAGATTTTATGAACTGTTCCAGTTTAAAAACTTATACCAGTCAATTCAAAACCTGCACCAACTCACTGGAAGCTTTTACATCTTTTTCTGATGCAGATATGAAACGGTCATTTGATAAAGATGTAAAAAGTTCCGATTCATCTGCTTTGATATTGATGTCTGAGTTTGTACAAGAATTTACAGACCCTGATAAGTATATCCAGCTTACACGTTGTTTGCTTGGTATGATTAAAAGTGACCACACTATTGAATCTGATACTCCTTTTTACATATTTGAAAATGGTACTTTTGTTACCAAAGAAAAAATGATTGAAATGGAATCTTTTGTGATAGAACCTTTTCTTCTGGGAATCTGGCACTTTATTATTATGCGTCGCTCTGATTGTAATGAAAGAGGTGCGGCAACATATCAGCAGTGGTACCCAAATCGCGGAAAGTATGCCGGAACAGTAAGTGATTGTATTACACAGGAGATTTTCGTAGAATCCATACCAAAAGCTGCTGAAGACAATAACTTTGAAGATAAAACTCAAAAAGCAACAACACAATATATCAATCATGCAACTATTGTAAATCAGTACGGTGAGAAAAATGTACACATCGACCACGTTGATACATTGAATCTATGAAACTAAAAAGGAGGTTCTGCGATGTCAAATGACATACAACCCAATCAGCCTGTAACTTTAAGCCTTCATCCGGATACTCAAACAATTCAGCAAATGGGTGAAAAAATGTATTTGCAAATCATGTTGATAATTTGAATGTCACATTGCAAACGCTTAATACACCACCTCAGCTTATAACACAAGCTCCAAAACCTGCAACGCTCTCTCTTAATAACGAATATTATAATCTGATTGTTGGAGGTGAAATGGATTTTTATAACATACAGCCTTTCACATTAAGCATTGATCGTTCCTTGAAAGAGTATATGGGTGATGAATTAGTAAAAGAATTTCCAATTTCATCATCAGAAACACAAAAAAGAGTACTTACTTTTCCATCTATCTTTGCAAATGAAAATATCAGTTATGGACATACAGATGAAGACCAGGTTCTTGGATTGGGTTATATCCGTCAGTTAAAGGTTCGTCACGAAGCAGTGAAGATATACCCGCATATTATTTATCTTCTGCCGCAGCAGCGACTGAATGAATCTTTATTTGACTTAGATATACGAGGCAATTCATCTTTCAATGAGTTCAACAGAACGCACTGGTGTATAAAGAAAGTGGATCTGATAGCAGAATTACGTGAATTAGGATTTCAATTATAAGTTGGAGGTACATAATGAACGGCGAAAACAATGTGGTAGAGAAATGGGTCAATTTAGATGACATTGCGAATCATCTCAGCGTGAGTAAGGATACCATTCGTGCATGGATAAAGGCAAATAAGATTCCCTACTACAAAGCAGGAAAACAGTATAAATTTAAAATCTCAGAAATTGATGACTATGTGAGAAACGGGAAGATTACAGAATAATGAAATTGCCTGAAATTTTAAAGATCTTAATTTTATCTGTACAAAAGTAAAATATGAAAAATGAAGGCTGTAAAAAACTTAAAAACAAATCCCGATAAATCAGCATTTAAATGCTGGCTTATCGGGAAATTTTATCATTTGCAGATTTTATTTACATCCATTACTTTATACAATTAAGATCATCGAATTACTTTAAGAATTAATAAGACTTTCTACTATTAAAACTTATTTCAGTTTTCCAATAACAACTTGTCTGTTTTTTCCATCATTAGTACAAGTTATCACTGTTAATCTATCATCGCCAAAATCATCAAGTACTGAAGTATTTTGTGGATTAATAATATTACACTCGCTAACTGCATATACAATCACACATCTCCTGTATAATAAAAAACAGGTTGAATCTCTTTGATTTCCACAATATTCAATGCTTCAATATCATGAATTAACTTTAAAACATTTTCTTTAGATTTTTCGTTTAATGAAATTTCAATCATTTGTCGATACGGGGTATTTAATTCATACTGTTTGACATTTTTAATATTATCTACATTAAAAAATCAGAAATTGTCCATATATGATTTGATACACTATATTGATGCTTAATAATAACATGAACCTTCCAATCCATAAAATCATCCTCCAAGGTTGCTGTACAAGGAGTAAATTCGTCAATAACTTCAGGATTCGACTGCATATTTTCAACCAATTTGCGTTTCATCATACAAAGGTCAAGTACATTAAGCTTTCCGTCTTCGCACAAATCGCCCTGCTTTCCAATTTTTTAAAGTAGCGTCAGGTTTTGTCAGAATCCACTTTTGCAATAAAACTACATCAGCAATTGTAAAAGTTCCATCATTATTGACGTCTCCTTCGACTGTTTCAAAGGGGTCAGTAATAGAAACACCTCCCAACACACCACATGAATATTTGAATACATACGTCTTGCCGGTAAAGTTGATAGAATCAGGGAAAATCAAGCTGTAAGGATATTCTTCTGTTCCGCTCTCAGAAAGATTTACTAAAAGTTCACAAATCATAGAACTTTTATTTTCAAAACTTGCTAATGTATAATTTTCAGACTCAACAAGAGCATTTATTGCTTCATTGACAGAATTCATTTCTGAAATTTGAATATCTGTAATTCGTCTTACAATTTTTATAGAAATTGTTTTAGATCTAACACCATCTTCTGTAATAGCATAAAATGATAAAATTTTCGGACTTTCATAAGTTATACCGTTTGTATCCAGTTCAATTTTTGCTGAATATATGCCATCATATGGAAGATCATCTCCACTTACAGAAAATTTTCCATCGTCAAGCATTGTGTACTCTGTCAAATCGTCAGCATTTACAAGGGTAACACTCTCACCTTCATAGTCAGTTTCCGCATAGAAGTATGTTGTTGTATCTTCTTCATCGTCAAAGTAATGCGTTGAACTACAGGTTAAATCCAATTCATATTCATAGTCACTGGAATTTGCAGAAACCCAACTGATAGATGTATTTGAAGTAATTATAAATGCTGATAAAATGCATGAAAAATTTTTTATTAATAAATACTTTATACTGCTCATACTAACTCCTTTCAATATTATACAGGAACTTCTGAACTAGAATCAAAATTCATTGTTCTAACTGTATAAATATCTGGAATATTTAAATTTTCAATTTCTCGAATTAATTTTAAAACATTTTCTTTGCTTTGCTCAATAAGTGTAATGTATAGAATCTGTCTCTCACTACTTTGAGTGGTAGCATCACTTATAAAATTTATATTTTGTACATTTTTGAAGTCATCCTTCGTCCAAATGCGTGGCGGATTTGTTTTATATTGTTTTTTCATTGTGACAACTACACCATATGCAAGAAATTCTTCGTCTATCGTTGTTTCGCAAGGAGAGAATACATCTTCATCCTTATTATAACTATTTTCAACCAATTTGCATTTCATCATGCAAAGGTCAAGTACATTAAGCTTTCCGTCTTCACAAAAGTCAGCAGCTTTCCAATTTGGAAGTGTAACATCAGAAACACCTAAAAGCCATTTCTGGAGCATAACAATATCTGCTATATTAAATGAACCATCATCATTAATATCTCCAAGTAATGTTTCCTCTTGGTTATATGAATTATATATTACATTAACATTCAAGTCTAAACCACATCTTGAAACCAATTCATCCCATTCAGTTTTTGAACCTTCATAAAAAATGGTTGCCAAAGAATCACATCCATCAAATACATCTTTTTCAATTTCGACTACACTCTTTGGAATATATACAGTCTTTAAGCTTTTACACAAATTAAAAGCACCTGATTTTACAGTTACCACTTCATCGGGTATAAATACCTCTAAAATATTTATGCATTGCGTAAATACACTTATATCAATAGTTTTTATTTTAGAAGGTAGTTTTATCTCCTTTAGAGAAGAACAGCCATAAAAAGCATTATTACCAATTTCTTCAACGGAATCCGGTATAATCAATTGCGTCAGTAAAACACAATTATTAAATGCACCTGAGGCAATTTTTCTTACGGGAATTCCATCAATTTCCTCTGGAATATTAACTTTTGTTGCCATCATATCGCAGGATAAAAGTTCCGCATAATCGTTATACTTTATATAAGTAATATCATCTATCCTGTACTTTTCACCCTCAAATGGAACTGTAGAACTTTCGCCTTTTAGTATCTCACCGGAATGAGCATCAATAATATATTCCATATCCGGATGATTGCCTGTAAAATTGATTTTGTAAGCAAGAATAGCTTTATCTGAACCAATCATTCCAGTTGTAAGATAATTATATATCACAAGCTGAATATTGCAGGTATCGTTGTCCGTAAGCTTATGCATATCTTTGAGAATCTGCTTTGCTGATTCTTCACTAATAAGATTATCGAAAGATAACTCTTTGCAAGATTCGACAAATTCTGGTTTAAAAACCGCTTCATAATCCTCATCGTTTCTTATTCCAAGAAATACTCTTGAATTCGATTCAAAGCTATCATAAACCCATATATCTTTATAATAAACCTTAAACAGATAGTCACTATTTACATTATCATAAGCGAAATCATCATCGGAAGTGTATTCCGCAATAAATTCACTGAGATCGGTATTAGGATATTTCTGTTCAAATTTTGCAATCAGTCGAACTTTCATTTCTTCTGTTATCGTACCGGTAGCGTCCTTAACAATCGGCATTTTAGTATCTGCTTCCATATCGACTACTTCATTACTGGCCTGTTTTTCTAATGCCAAAACTTTTGGCATATATATGCCCACAGACATTGCCATTACCAAAGACAGTGAAAATGCTAAAAATTTCTTTCTCATAAATAACACCTTTCTGTTTTTAACATTCATGATATAAGATTAAATACAATTCCGTTTCATTATACCACAAATAAGCACTTAAAAACGATCAATCGACGTGAATGGAAATTTCAGCGACATAAAAGGAAAATAATCAGCAAAATAGCCAAAATCAAACTTGCGATTTTGGCTATTTTGCTATTCTAAATATAATATAACTTCTGATGTAAAGAGATTAGCTGTGTAGTTAAATTTTGTACTCCCATGATATTTTTTTACTGTTTTTTTGACATTTGATAATCCAAAGCCATGCATTGCTTTGTTGGATTTTGTTGTTAAAAACCTCTCATCATCTATATTCAGCTTTCCGATATATGTATTTTCAACTTTTATATAAATCATGCCACTTTCAAATATAATTTGAATTCCAATATATTTATTATTATTAACTTTTTCAGCTGCACAAATTGCATTATCAAGCAGGTTTCCAATAATGACCATTAAATCCATTGGCTCAATATTCAATTTACACGGAACTCGGCATTTGCAATTGACAGATATACCGCAATTTTTAATTTCAGTATATTTCATATTTAATATAGAATCAATTATGATGTTATGCGTATTTGAAAACATTTCAGCAGATTTCAGTTTATCTTCCAGATAAGCAACACTCTCATTTATTTGATCGCTATTCGTGTTATGTGACATTTTCTTTATTAAGTCCAACTGATTTGAAATATCGTGTCGAAAAGCAAACAGCTCTTTTTCAGATTCCTGCATATATATGCACTGTTTTCTGTAGTATTCTTTTTCTTCTTTCAATGAAATATTGCCGATTCTTTCTTCATATATTTCAATAATGCTGTCATAAACAAAAAAAGAAATAACATTGATAGACAGCAAAATTAAAAATAATGCAGTGATGTGTATTGTTTTTGCTGTGTTTATCTGTATGGTAATTAAAACAGATACAATTGAAAGTAATGGAACCGCAGTAAAGCAGCCCCATATGTAGTATGGAATCTTTACGTCTTTTTTAGAAATTTCTGCTTTTTCAAATAATATGGAAATCATATAAATGATTAAATTACATATTACAAGACTTGTTATACTTTTATAAGGTGTCTCTGCTATCAATGAAGCATTTAAAGTATTGCCAAGCACAGCACAGATTATATCCGTTATTAACATGATAAAAAATATCAAACCTACTGAAATAATTCTCTTTTCAAGTGAGCATTTATATCTGAATGAAATTATAAATAAGGAGATAATATTTATGAAAACATTTAACCCGGGAAGGTTCCCTAAAAATAAAGAGAAAATAGTCAGTGTCGGATATATTAAATACAGCAGGCAATATAAGTTGCTTTTTCTTTTGTTATCAGAATGAATAAAAGCATTCATAAACCTTGCAATATAAAACATTCCAAAAAAGTCAGATATTATCTGAAACATTGTATATACAGATGCAGTCATATTCAATCCTCTCTGAAAGATTCTAATTTAAAAGATATAACATCATTGTGATATGTTTTTCCTATTTCAAGGGATTCACCATTATAAAGAGTGACATTTTCATAATGATACTCCTTTATGTGCAATGAATTAACTAAAATTTTTCTATGGATTCTCAGAAATCCATACCTCTTCAATTCTTTTTCTAATGCCTTTAGTGTTCCATAAATTGAAATTACATTATTTTTTGTATGCATTTCAGTTGTATGATTACTAACATTGAAATACAAGATTTCTTTCATTTTAATTTTATACCTGTCTGTTCCGATATTGTAAGTGAAATTATCTGTGAATCTTCCAGATATCTTCATATAGCGATTCATTATTTTTTCAACAGATTCCTGTTTAATCGGTTTTATAATAAAGTCCAATGGATGCGTTTCATGCAACTTTATACTATATTCAGGTTTTCCTGAAATGTAAACGATTTGTTGAAGTTCGTCATCCATAACAGAACGGATATGATTTGCTATATCTATACCTGTCCTATTGTCAATCTCTATATCAAGATATATTAAATCAAAAGTTTCATTATTATCCAAGGCAGAAAAAAATGTTTCACTGCTCGTGTATGGTTCAACTTCAATTTTTTCATCAATTTTCTCTGCATAATGAAGCAAAATTCTCTCTAAAGAAGAACAAATTTCAATGATGTCGTCTACAATTGCTATTCTAATCATAGAACATTTCTCCTACTTTGATTTTCGTATATTTGTTAAGCAATCTACTAAAATAGTTTTAAAAGTACGTTGTTTTACTCATAGTATAGCACATATTATCGCAAATTTCAAGACAATTATACAAAAAAAACGAGTAATTATATAAATTTCAAATAGATTTCGTTTAATTTGTCCACTTGATATTAACAACAATCTTAACATCAAACATTCAACCAAAAGTGAAATACATGAACCTGCTTAACGAGCTGCTCTAAAGTGTACAAGTTTGATGATAAGTCTGTATAACCTTCTAACGCCCATACAATGCCAATATCGCTTAAGTTGTTGGCATTGAACGCCCATAACCCTCTATCGTTATAAAATGAACCCTTTTGATTGCAAAAAGGGTTCACTTTTTGCAATATTCATAGTGTTTTGTCAACCCTAATCCGTGGATATGTTCCCACGAAGTGAATTTCAGCACAAAAAATAAAGGCTTATTCATTACTTCCACTACCATTTAACGATAGCACTTGAATAAGCCTTAAAAATCAACACTTTTCTTATTTCTCTGGGTTCACTCTTGACATCAATACCACGCACTCAACGTGCAACGACACCTTGATTTTGATGTCTGCATTTTCACTAAATTGCCCATACAACCCTACTGAATAAGCAATTTGAATTTTCTTGCAAATAGCATATATCTCTACATTGACACCTTTTGATCGATGTCAGGTTGTCCCCAATAGTTCTCAGAAACAAATCAAAATCCCATGCATCCCATACATCAGACTAAATTAGGCTAAAAATTCTCTCCAATTTGAATTTTAATTAATTCTACTACATTCATTTGTGCTTTTTCACTTGGAATCAAAGATCTATCTGCAGCAAATGTTGTAATTATTTCTCCGATAACATTGTTGTAATTATAATTCTTATCTTTCTTTATGAATTCCATTGAATTGTATGGAGAAGATACTGCCAAGTACAAATTATTAATAGCATTTTCATTTAGCTTCAAATTTTTATAATTTTCCAATTTTGCTAAATGACATAATGTAAGTGCAACCGTATATAGTGCATGATCTGAAGAGATTTGCACCTTTTCATTCTTACTCTCTATATAACGTTCTTCAAATATTTTATGTGACGAGCTCGCATCTCGTTGTGCTTGGGCTAACCATTGTTGCTTTTCCCTAGAATCATTCGTTATATATGAAGATCTAATATAACATTTAGCCCTTTGGTGAAGATAATTTGGATCAGTGGATAATAAATCATTGAGATTCTCATATATGCCGCGTATTAGAATATTTCCTTGAGAGGTAAAGATTTGATTGATATTATCGAATAAAATATATTCTTTATATGGTGCATCCTTTTTTTCATACTTTAAATCTGGCTTTCCATAATGTTCAATGATTTTCTGAACGATATATTGGTAAGCCTTGATTATCTTTTCTTGCCCTAAACTCATTTTCGCTAGGCTGTCTAATTGATTAAATAACCAATATTCCGCATTCACCACATATTTCATCTGAGAATTATTGCCTGCACTTATTTCGAAAGCCCATGTTCCTTCATCTTCGATTAAAGGAGAAGCACTCTTTTTCTGTGAAAAAAATTCTTCTTCAAGATTTAGAATAACTACATCCTCTGAATATATTTTTTCCATCGTTGCTAAAGCAATTAAACAAGCAACATCTTTCACAGTTTCCATTCTGGGAGTAATCCTATCAAATTGGCTTTTCTGGATTAATCGTTCACTTATATCAATAATATTGTCAGAAATCGACTTGCTTTTAGAAAAAATACCAAACGATGATTTGACTAATTTTTCATTTAATTCTTTGCTTTCTTCTGCAGTCAATTTATTTTTCAGTTCATATGGAATTAGTTCATTTTCCTTAATTGCATCCGTTATTCTCAAAAGTGAAAGAAGGCTCACTAAATCACGATTACTTTTGCTTTCTATAATAACAAATGAATTCTGCCGCTTAATCCTTTCTAAATCGCTTCGAACAATATCTTCAATCTGTTTCTCAGAAAGCACTTTGCTATCTGCAATTATCAAGCAATTCTCCCTATGGAGCAATGATGAAAAAGCCTCATTATTTATTCGTTCTCGGGATTGAAATACAAAGACATCTTTATCAACAATCTTTCTAACAAGATCAATTGTAACATATGTTTTTCCACTGCATCCAGAACCAACTAAAATTTGAGTCCCTTTGGTTTTTATATTTGTTGCCAATTGATCTGTAATCTTCCTAGAAATGAAAAAGCTAGGAAGACACACGTGCCTTTCTTTATTAATTAAAGACTTACCATGGAATAGATACGCCTTATTTATGTCAAATCCATTCTGCAATTCTGTAATCTCAAAAGTTTTATATTCATCTAAGTCACTTTTTCCAATTTTTTCAGCCTCTTCCGCAGAAGCCACTAGTTCAGTATATATTGCATCATAAGAATCAAATATTACACAGTGAGTAATTCCGTATTTAGACAGCATCAAAAGATCATCTTCGTCAGGTTGTTTTGTAGTGCAATAATAACGGTTTCCATTAATTGTGGCTTTTGAAGAAATTGATAACAAGTCAATCTCATTTGAAAGACTACACCCAATGTACATTAAATTTGTGAACTCATAATCATGTTTTAGCTTATCCAAAAGGATTCTATTTTTGTATAAGCTATGAACGTACTGTTGGAGATCAAAAATCTCACACTTTGAATCTTCATATTTCAAAATATCATGGACATCACCATGGAGTTTAATTGTGCATTTTTCAGTCGAAAAAATTTCATGTGAGATTTCTCGATTAGAATAAATAACAGTTTCATATCTACTATTGTTTTCAATTGCATCATCAGAATTTAATGTATAAATATATGGCCAGTTGATATTGAGAAACTTCTTTTTTTCTAAGGGTAACTCAACCTTTGTAAAATTATTTCTTAAATAATTTCTTTGATTCTTCTTTGGAACAATCTCATGATAGATCGTAGATATATCAGGGAATTGTTTCTTTTCATAGTCGAGTCTTTTCGAATCATCACAACCACGTGTTTTCATTATCTGGTCTATCATATATTCCTTATAATCATCCCCGGAAGGAACTGTTCCATTTCGACTGGCACAACCCTTTGTAAATCCAGAACCTAAAATTGGAATCAGTGCTTTTCTTTTTAATTGTTGCTGTATCTCCGATTTAACTTCTGAGTAAGAAACACATACGCACATATTTTCCTCCATTTTCTTAAAATTATTATTCTTTTTTCGTATAAGCTATATATAAATTTGATGAACTATCAGACTAGTATTAGAAGTTAGCAGAAATCATTATGCAGTAGTTTGTTTATCGCCAATTAGATATTCGTTAATATAGTCTTCAACCATGATTTACTTTTGAAAATAAGCTAATGTTAAATTGAAAAGCCACCTTAGAAAATCTTTTCAAATTTCCACCATCTCAAACTGACAAGTATGTTTCTTACTCTTCTTATCATAATTCACGCCAACAAACAGCACTTTTCCATGATAATCCTTCAAACAGCGAATATAGTTTCGGTCTTTGATCTGTTCCAATGCAATACCAGCGGTTTGATTCCATTTCAGTTCCACGATCATTGCCGGGTTATGATTTCCAGTTCTCGGTACAAATACCAGATCTGCAAAGCCTTCTCCGCCCTGCAACTCCCGATAAACCGCATAGCTGTCTTGTGCGGAATAGTATGCCAGACTCAGCACACAAGCCAGCGAATTTTCATCGTTGTATTGAATCACAGAACAGTTGTCGCTGTGAACTTCCTGAAGCATTTCCGCCACTTTTTCCGCATTCTGTGCCAGCGTCAATTGCAGCAGCTTGTCGGAACGATGGATGGCATTGTTGACGTTCTGAAATTCTTGTCCCTGGATGGAATTGAGAAATTCCTGCTGCACTTCCTTGTTGGGAATCCAGGCAGTTTTTGTATCGAAGTCGTATGTCAGATATCCCAGATGCACCAGTAAGGTCAGAATATCATCTGCTGTTTCAAAGGTACACATATCGTTCTGGAATGTTTTCGTGTTAATAGAAATGTGTTCTCCGGCAATCATCCGAATGATCTTATCCCGCAAGCCGTTCTCATTGCGAACGATATACATTTTCAAAGCCTCATAGGTTTCTGTCTGTGTCCAGTAGCTGTCAA
>ERZ825159.296-NODE-296-length-68464-cov-12.227689_pt1 | contig 68464 bp, 99 predicted proteins | sample MGYA00519932_ERZ825159 | MGnify/ENA primary metagenome ERZ825159 (study PRJEB31778, sample SAMEA3449191) | human gut metagenome | biome: human gut; feature: human-associated habitat; material: faeces | place: United Kingdom | collected 2010/2012 ... | reverse complement strand
TGGTCTTATTTCATCTGTCGGCTTTGTCTATAGAACGATTAAAGATTAGTATAAAGCAAAATCGGCAGTTCATATGAGCTGCCGATTTTTCATACACAAAACAAAAAACCTGCTCACAATGTGAACAGGTTTGTGGTTGGGGTGCAGGGATTCGAACCCCGGAAGTGCTTGAGTCAGAGTCAAGTGCCTTACCGCTTGGCGACACCCCAGTGTGGTTGGGATAGCCGGATTTGAACCGGCGAAATGACGGAGTCAAAGTCCGTTGCCTTACCGCTTGGCTATATCCCAGTAAAGGTTTAACTTAATCGGAATTGGTAACGTTCCCTGACGACTTATATATCATACCACATTCATCCTAAAAAGTCAATACCTTTTTTTATATTTGTGGCATTTCACAAATATAAAGTGATTTATATGACAGATATGTCAAATCTCACTGCGATTCTCCAGTGCTTTGAAAAGAGTGACCTCGTCCGCAAATTCCAGTGTTCCGCCTATGGGCAGACCGAATGCAAGGCGTGTTACCTTTATTCCCAGGGGCTTTAAAAGCTTTGAGATGTACATGGCAGTGGCTTCGCCCTCAACAGTGGGGTTGGTCGCCATGATGACCTCTTTCACGCCGCCTTTCTTTATCCTGTTCAGCAGCTCCTTTATGCGTATCTGCTCGGGAGTAACGCCGTCCAGTGGGGAGATAAGCCCATGGAGTACATGATAAACGCCCTTGTACTCGTTTGTGCGCTCGAATGCGGTAATGTCCTTGGGTGTCTCCACCACGCAGATAGTGGAGGGGTCACGCATATCATCGCTGCATATGGGGCACACACCCGAATCGGTAAGATTGCAGCAGATACGGCACTCCTTTACCGTGCTGTGGGCATTGATTATAGCGTCTGCAAAGGCCTGTGCGTCCTCGTCGCTCATGCCCATTACAAAATAAGCCAGCCTTTGTGCGGTTTTCATGCCAATGCCCGGAAGCTTTGCGAACTGCTCCGCAAGGAGCACCAGAGGCAGTGCTGTGCTGTTTGCCATTGCAAATGCTCCTTTCGATAAAATGCGGGGACTATTATCCAGTCCCCGCCAAGCTTTTTATTTATGGGGTATCAGAAAAGGCCGGGGAAAGAAACGCCGCCTGTTACTGCGCCCATCTTTGCCTCGGAGGTATCCTCGATCTGCTTTACGCACTCGTTGATAGCGCTGATAAGAAGATCCTGGAGCATCTCAACATCGTCCTTGTCAACGACTTCGGGCTTGATGTTAAGGGACTGGACCTGCTTTCTGCCGTTCATGGTGATCTCAACAGCTCCGCCGCCTGTGGTAGCGGTGAAGGTTTCATTCTCGATCTCTTCCTGAACATTGGTGATCTCAGCCTGCATCTTCTGAGCCTGCTTTATCATGTTCTGCATATTCTGAGCGCCGCCGCCCATACCCTGTGGTAATCTTGCTTTCATAGTGATAACTCCTTTGAAAAAATTGTATTCAAATTTATGCGCCGCAGCCTGTGCCGCAGCAATTATCCGACGGATACCGACGGATACTGAGCTTAGATAGTTTCGACGGGAACACCGCCGTTTTCTGCCTTTTCAAGCAGAGCCTTCCAGGCTTCCTCGGGGGATATTTTTGCTTCCGCCTTGCTTTCGCCGCCGCCTGCCAGTGAGCGGTCAAGATTTTCCCTGTAGCCCACAAGTATCTTGTTGGAAAGGGTAAGACCTGTCAGCTGATTTATGGCGGACAGTATCTTGACACAGTTCTCGGGGGAGCGTGTAAGCACGCCGATAAGCTTGTCCTTGGTGTTTATGAGCAGCTTTCCGCCGCACTCGTAGCCGTAGGTGCCGTTAAGGGCAGGGGCGACTGAGGGGCAGGTCTCCTTCAGCTTGTCTATGATATCGAACCAGCGGTCGATATAGTTTATGGACGAGCTTCCCGATGCTGCGGCTGCCATTTCGGCGGCACGCTCCGATGCGGGAGGATATTTCTGATTTTGCGGCTGAGGTCTCGATGAACTGTCAGCCTTCTGCTCCAACTTCTGTTCAAGCTCGGATATCTTGGCGTTCAGCCTGTCGATCTCACTTCTGTCCGCTGCCTGAGCAGGGGCCTGGGCGGTGACAATAGCCGCTCCGCTGCACATTCTGATAACGCACATCTCCATATCTATCCTCTTTGAGAGGGAACGGGACATACGCTCTGCGCAGGAGGAAAGTGTGTCCAGATGGGACAATACATCGGGAAGAGTCATTTTAGACGCTATCCGCTTTATGGTCTCAAGCTCCGAGGGCAGGCAGATCATTGACTTTGTCTGCTCGGGGGCTGAAATGGCTATCATAATGTTTCGAAACTGTGCCGCCAGCTCTTCGCACAGCCGCTGCATATCCTTTGAGCGGTCGTACAGCTGAGAGATGATATCCAGCGCTTTTGCGGGATCCTTGTCCGCAACGGCTTCTGCCAGAGCGAAAAGGTAGTCACGGCCTGCGATGCCTGCCGCTTCGGATACCACATCGGCGGTGATGTTTTCGGAAAATGCGATACATCTGTCGAGAATGGAAAGAGCGTCACGCATACCGCCGTCGGCAGCCTTTGCGATAAGCTCGGCAGCGTCGGGGGCGAGGGTGATGTTTTCCTTTACCGCAATGTCGCTGAGACGTGCGGCGATGTCCTCGGTCTTTATTCGCATAAAGTCAAACCGCTGGCATCTTGACAGAATGGTCGGCAGCACCTTGTGAAGCTCGGTGGTCGCCATGATGAACTTTATATACGGGGGAGGCTCCTCAATGACTTTCAGCAGAGCATTGAACGCTTCCTTTGAAAGCATATGGACCTCGTCGATGATGTATATTTTGTATCTGCACCGTTCGGGGGTGTATTCGGTGGCTTCCCTCAGCTCACGGGCATCGTTTACGGAGCCGTTGGAGGCTGCGTCTATCTCGATGATATCGGCGAGAGCAAAGTTGTCTGCGTCACGGCAGATATCGCACTGACAGCAGGGCGAGCCGTTTACGGGGTGCTCGCAGTTGAGCGCCTTGGCAAAAATTCTGGCGCAGGTGGTCTTACCCGTTCCTCTTGAACCTGTGAACAGGTAGGCATGAGCGGTTTTGCCGCTCATTATCTGATTTTTCAGCGTTGTGGTAATATGAGACTGGGAGATTACATCGTCAAACGTGGCGGGTCTGTATTTCCTGTATAACGCCTGATACATAAAATCCTTCCTCTTTTATAATTATCCGTTGATGTGGGAGTCGGCTTTGCCGTAGCGCTCCCTCAGGTGCTCCTCAAAGAAATTTTCGGGATAGCCGCCTGCGGTGCATATCTGAGCGCAGTATGACTTGAACCCCTCCATATCGCCTATTCGTGCGATAAGCGCAAGGCGGTACCTTTCACAGGCTTCGTCCTCCTTGCCTTCCAGCAGGCTTGCCAGCGCAAGACCCCCCTGAGAGGTTATGGGGTCAAGACCGTATTCTATTGATTTTTCAAAGTAATATCTGCTTTTTTCGGGAAGATTAGCCGAAAGGAACATTCTGCCTATCTCGTTGTAGATGAAAGGGAAAATACCCTTGCTCTCGGCGATGGGAACGAGCTTTTCGTAATACTCAGCCGCAGAGCCGTAGCTTGCGGAGAGAGAAAAGTTCCTTGCCGCCATAAGCAGCGATTCGGGGAGATGTATCTCCTTTTCGGCTGCGATAACTGCACAGTGAGCGGCGTTGGTGGAATATCCCATTCTGCTGTAGCAGATGGAGGTGTAAAAGCCCAGAACGCCCTGTTCGCTGTCTGTCAGGCTTTTGCCTTTAAGGTCCCTGAAAATATCCAGGGCATCGTTATAATTATTTTCCGCCAGGAGCAGCTCCAGAGCGGAGTAAAACATTCGCTTCTTCTCACCGTACATAAAGGCTGTGCCGATAACGTCCTTATCGTAATCCGAAAGGTAGTCGGCGGGGGTGCCGTTTATGCCCCTGTTAACGGAAAAGCCTATCTGTATGAAAAGCCCCGCCAGGAACATGACCGCTCCGCATATCAGATATGCTTCATCGGGGTGAGTATGATCGACGAAATAGAAAAATACAAATATCAGACCCAGCACATAGGGCACAGCGGCACCTGCAGGAGCCGAGGTGACATAAAGCCGTTTCAGCGCAGAGAAAAATTTCAGTAATCTCTTCATTCAGCTGGCCATCTTTCTGTTTTATAAAAAATCCGATACATAGGTGTGCAGGCTTGCTGCGGCACACGAAACGTACCGCTTAATGCTGCTCGGTTCCCCGCCTGACATGGTTCACGGTGTTTTGTTGCACAGGGCCCGCACACCTATATATCGGATTACATCCAACTTAGATGTTACATATTATATCATACTTTTTCTGAAATTGCAATAGCTTTTGAGAAAAAATTTAGATAATGGTAAAAACTAACGCATAAATCGTTTTCGCTGCCGTTGGGGGTTGAATAATCCGTCTGCATGATACATATATTTTTCTCGGAGTGATGATATGCTTACCATTATTTTTGCAGGACTTATACTTGTTTCCATAGCCGTATCCGTCTTTACGGGCACGTCCGGGCAGCTTACCGAGGCAGTGCTCACCGAGCCTGTGAATGCGGTGGAGCTGTGCATATATCTTTGCGGCGGAATGTGCTTCTGGGGCGGACTTATGCGCATTGCGGAAAGATCGGGGCTTACCGATGTGCTGGCAAAAGGCTTTTCATTTATACTCGGCGGACTTTTCCGTGATATCGACAAAAACGGAAGGGCGTTCCATGCCATCTGCATGAACATAACCGCAAATCTGCTGGGGCTGGGCAATGCCGCCACGCCTTTCGGGATAGAAGCAATGAAAGCCCTTGCTGAAGAGGAGAAAGCAGGGGACACCGCCACTCCCTCAATGGTGATATTCACCGTCCTGAACACCGCTTCCATTACCCTTATCCCCTCAACAGCCCTTTCCATACGCATGAAATACGGTTCTGCGGAGCCGCTGGAGATAATTCCCGCCGTGTGGATAACATCGGCAGCCGCACTTGCATTCTCCCTTACAGCGGCGGTGCTTCCCTTTATCAGGCGGAAAAATGAAAGGAGACCCGAGCATGACAAGCCTTGTGATACCCATATGCGCCGCCATAGTGATATTGTGGGGGATATATAAAAGGACGGATATTTTCGGCGAGTTCGTAAAGGGTGCTGCCGATAATCTGAAAACCTGTGCAGAGCTGCTGCCCACTCTTATTGCACTGATAACGGCGGTGGGAATGTTCAAGGCATCGGGGGCAATGGAGCTGATAACAAACGTATCGGCACAGATTTTTGACAGCATCGGCTTTCCCTCGCAGTGCCTGCCGCTGGCGCTGATAAGGCCTGTTTCCGGCAGCGGAGCGCTGGCTGTGTATGAGAGCATCATCTCGGACAGCGGCCCCGACAGCTTTGCGGGCAAGGTGGCAAGCGTGATGCTCGGCTCCACCGAGACCACTTTTTACACCCTTGCGGTCTATTACGGGGCGGCAGGCATAAAAAAGACCCGCCACACCCTTGCGGCTTCTCTCACGGGAGACCTGACTGGCTTTATTTTCAGCGTGCTTACGGTAAATCTGCTGCTCAGGTGAAATGTTAACAAAATGTAAATTCGAGGTCTTTTGGCAAAATCCTGTTGACAAGGCAATTTTTATTTGATATAATAAATAAGCATTGTTGAGATGAGCCATTAGCTCAGTCGGCAGAGCATTTGACTTTTAATCAAAGGGTCTGGGGTTCAAATCCCCAATGGCTCACCAATGTAAAAATCCTCTCAAATGGCTATAACACGTTGTTTGAGAGGACTTTTTATATCTTTAAAATTGTAGAATATGTTAATATGATATACATATACGGCGCTACTACGACACTACTACGACAAAACGCAAGAATAAATAAAATTTTACGGGCAAAATTTATAATACAACAGGAGGGTAAAAAATGAGAAAAAACAATATTCTTCCCCCGGATACATTTGTGCGTGACAATATCAAATTTATCCGAATGCTGGGTAAAAAAGCAACCAATGTCGATATAGTAAAGATGGTCAGAGATGAGGCTGTTCGGCAGCATATATCTGTAGGATGCGAATATTCCGAGGCTCAGAGGCTTGCGGACGAGTATTTGCAAATGAGCAGTACGGCAGATCAGATGTTTATGCTTCTTTGTGGTAATAACTGGTACTGGGGTGGCAGGCAGGTCTATCGGTTTGATGATACTCTTTCCGAATTGCTTAGTAGTCAAACCAAAGAAGATATCGAAATAGATGTATCTGCCATCAGTCAACTTCCTTGTTCTGATTTTTTCGTAATGCGATCAAGTGGTGACAGCTTAGGCTTTTTCGTCTCCGTTGCCGATGACAATATTATTTTTGGCGAAATGCTCACAGACGGAATGAGTGCATCGTATATTCCCATAAGTCAGAACGGTACACTAAAGGAAATCCTCAACAATATGCTGTCTGATGTATGCGATATGAAGGGCTATACTGATGACATTAACCATATGGCAAAGAAAATATCGGAAAAGCTGCAATATGTAGTGTATCTTGCAGCTGTAAACGCTGAGATTGTGCCTGTGACAAAAGGAGCTGTTACAAGAAAAGCGTCAACAGCAACCCGGAAGCCGACTTCAAGGACCTTTAAAACAGAAATATCCGATGTCGGGTACAGAATTGGTTCCGCTATCAGGCAGAACCGAACAAGATTTCTCAATGAGACCAAACCAGTATCTGAAAGACATGGTACCCCAAAAGCGCCTCATATTCGGAGAAGCCACTTTCACTCTTTTTGGACGGGAAGCGGCGAAGATAAAAAACTGATTATCAAATGGGTAAATACGGTGTTTGTTAATGCCGATAAAGACGGCGGCATTACGACATTACACGATGTAAAAAATTGCAAGTAAAAATTTTATACAAAAAAAGGCACACATTTTGTGCAACTATACGAAATACGCCCATTGAGCATAAAAAATATCAAAAACTATTGACTTTTATGCCCAATGGGCGTATAATATAATCAAGGATAAGGGATACGGAAACCCTAAAAACCGAAACGAAAGCGAAAGGAAAATGAATTATGAAAAAGGCTACATTTACAGTAAACGGCGTAGAGAATACATTTACAGAGGTTATGGGAGTTTTCAATGGCGATGAAATCGAGGCAATTCTTATTCACGATGAGAGAGACACCTACCACGATGGCGATTGGATTATATCTGAAGTCGAGGTACCTTTTCCCGAGACTGACGAAGATGCAGAGTTCATTCTCGGATGCGACAACATGACCTGCTGTTTTAAGGTCGAGAACGGTAAGTACATCGTTAACGATTGAGCCGAAGGGGCGGCGGAAACGCCGCTCTTAGTTTTCGATGAAGTGGAAGGGTATATATGAATAAATCAAAAAGGTTTGAACTGACATTACTCGAAACAAACGGTAACATTGAAAATACTTGGGAGATATTATGGACTTTATGCTGTGAATGCCGTACCGTTGCGAATAGAACAGTACAGTATTTATGGGAATGGAAAGGGCTCTCCAGTGACTATAAAAGGGAATATGATCATTATCCGAGTAAAGAGGAGGCAACGAAGCTTCTTTCGGGTAAAAATAGCATAGACACATATGCCTACTCGAAAATCATTCCCGAATGTCAGTATTTGAGTACAAACTCAGTACAGGCAATAATTCGAGATGTCAAAAGCCAGTATATGAACGCTCTCGGAGAGATATTAAAAGGTTCCAGGTCGATCACATCGTACAAAAGTTATCCTATTCCAATTAACAAGCAGCGCTTGAGTGTTTCACATATTGTGAAATACTCCGATGGACAGCCTTGTGACGAGGGCTATTTTGTGGAAGTTGGAATATTGTCAAGAGCCGGAGCTGCACACTTTGAAACAGATACACAACTAAAATTCAAACTGCGTGTTAACAGAGACAAGTCCCTAAAATCATTTTTAAAACAATGTAAGGGGGTAATCGAGCTTTCTGAAATAGATGGTAAAGTAACCAAGAACGGGTGTTGCTGTGAAAAAAGGCGGTTCGATATTACCGCCAGTTCCATATTTTTTGACAAGAAGAATAAAAAATGGATGTTTAATATGGGGTATTCGTTTGAAGCGGAACAAGCTCCATATTTTGAAGGTAAACAAGTTGGTGTACAGCTTGGCTATCATTTTCCTGTTTGTTGTGCTGTAAACGATGGACTTGAACGATTTTATATCCGTGAAAATGAGATTGAGGAGTTCAGGAAAAGAGTGGAAGCTCGGCGTATCGCACTCAGACAGCATACAGCTTACTGCGGTGATGGAAGCATTGGGCACGGAAGAGATACGAGGTGCAAGGGCGCAGACAAAATAGGAAACATCATCTCAAACTTTAAAGATACTTGCAATCACAAGTATTCAAGAGCAATTATAAATTTTGCTGTCGCTCAAAAAGCCGAATACATTGTGATGGAAAATCTCAACGGCATATCTGACGATAATCCTTTTCTGAAAAGCTGGTCTTATTATGACTTACAGAACAAAATAAAATACAAGGCAGCTGAGGTTGGCATAAAGGTCAAAATGATTGATCCGCAGTACACAAGCAGAAGATGCAGCAAATGCGGTCATATAAACACGGAGAAAACAGATGTTGATGCCAACAGACTGTTTATATGCGAAGAATGCGGGGCAAAAGAAGATTTTGACTATAATGCTGCAAAGAATATAGCTGAGACTGATATTGAAAAAATAATCTCAATGCAAAAAGTTACACAGGGCATTGAAAAAATAAAATAATTTATTTCCCACTGGGAATATCGGGGGACTTTGCTCCCGTAAACCGAGATAGTGGCGGTAATTCTTCCGCCGGAAGTGCGTTTCACTCTCTGGTAAGGTTTAACTGCATACATTCATTCCGTATGCACATCATGTTTCAATCACCGTTAGATGGTGCACAGTCTAACACGTGTGCGTGTGATGAAAGTACGTATTGTATCAATTCATTGACCTTGATTACGTTGCAACACGAAATTAACCATATAATGATAGGAGGATAATACATAATGGATTATTCATATTATACAGCTCTTGTCGCAGAGAGCAGGGGTTATGCTTCTGCATCTGCTTTTCTCGCAGAGTATGGATTTCCTGCCTACTGCGAATTTAGCGCAGAAGGCTTGACCGAAATAATCGAGATAATATTTGCAGTGGGTCACAGTGACTTTGCGAGACTGGTCGAGTTAACTGGCATTAAGCCTGCAAGTTTTTGTAGGAAATACAGCATTCCCCCGAGAAGTTTTTATAACTGGGTGAGCGGCGATCGACAGCCGCCCAAATACATTATACAGCTCCTGGGATATGCACTGCTCTCTGAATGCGAGAAAGAAGAATAAAAAATCAGCCCCCTGCTTTTCGGCAGAGGGCTTTTGTTTACATGGTCTTGATAAATGCGTTGGGGTAATTCTTTTTTACCTCTTCAAGATACTTCTCAGCATTCGCCTTTGATTTAAATGCCCCGACCTGGACGTAATATGTCTTGCCGTCATCGCTATCCTTTGTCAGCTCGGCAGCTACACGCTTTTTAAACGCCAAAAAGCTTTCAGGGTGCTTGACGTACCATAAGGGGCAAAGTTTGCCCGTTACATCATAGTGCCTTATGATATCGTCCGAAGTCAAGTTATAATGCTTGCAGAGATATGCGCAAAGCTCAACAAGGCTCTGCTCTGTAGCCTCGTTAAACTTGCCCGATGTGTCAGGGTGGCAGCACTCAATGCTTATGCTGTAGCCGTTTGCCTGGTTTGTGCAGTAGCTCCATTCCGTCAGCGGTATGCACTGTATGATCTCGCCCTCCAGTCCGATTATGTAGTGCGATGACACATACCGTCCGCCGTTTTTCTGGTTCTCAAAGTAGTTGCGGTTTGCGATTGCGGTACTTCCGGGATTGCCTACATAATGCACGGCAATTTTTGTAACCTCTTCAAGCTTGATGCCCGGACGGCTGTACTTGTTGGGCGTGAGAAATTTTTCCTCAATTTTCATGGCTATTACCTCCTGATTTATCATTTAGCAGGTCAATTATCTTTGACAAAATTTTCTGCACACCCGAAGGCAGTATGCCCATCAGTCCTGCCGTCTCACAAATTGAAATCAATTCTGAAGCGCAGAACGCTATAATCACAGCGTCCCGAAGATAATCCACATTGAGCAGCTTGTCCGCATAATTGGCACACACAATAATGACCAGTGTGCCAAATTTTTTTACTATGCCCTGCCAGCAGGCACGGGACGACAGCGCCCCGTTTTCCGATTTGTCGGATTTGTGCCACCACATGGCGTTTGCCAGCCCCAATATAAAATCCGCCGCCATGAAGATAAGCAGCGTAATAATGGCATTGTCCCAGCCGCCCAGGGCTGCCGAAACAGCCCCGCCTATTGCGCCGATAATGGCGCATACATATGTTTTGATGTTCATTGACATTTTCATTCCTCCTTGGTTAATCAGCTTAAATAGCTTGCTAAATTATAAGCAACTAATATTTTTGCAACTTCATCAGCAAGATAATCAGCGCCTTTGTCATTTGGGTGAATTGAATCCAACGTATAATCGCTGGCAACAGATCCGATATATGGATTATCTACCGTTCCATCACCTGTTACAACATTATCGGCATATGTTAATCTACCGTTTGATGCCCAGTCAATGATTGGCGTGCAAAGTAATTCAGCGGCTTTTTTTATTTGATTTGATTTTTCAACATAATGTAGCCCGTCCAAGGCATAATTGATACCAGATGGAGTGAAAAAGAAAATCATAGCTTCAGGGAATATATTATGTAGAGCACCATAAATATATCGCATTGCTCCTGCAAAATTTGTTCTGTCTGTATCGGTATAGGGTGTAGGTATTTTTACATTGCTTTCCACCGCAGTAGAATCTGTTGTTTTACGTTTGTAATAACCACGCTGTACGGAATAAATAGCATCTATATAATTATCGGTGCTTGTATCTTTCGCATCGTTCTTGCCACCTTCAACAAAAATTATAGATGGATACTCTGTAGATGATTTGTATAATTTGATTTCTCCAACATCTAAATCCGTTCCCACCATTAGTCTTTTCAGTTTTTCAATCTGACAAGCAAAAGTATTTTGATTACTGTTCCATTCGGCGGCAGATGAAGGTCTGTTGCTATACGGATATGCTGTCCTATCTCCATATTTATCCTTTAATCTTGCACTACCAACAGCAAGATTAACAATAGTTCCCAACGATATTTTGTTGTTTAGTTTTTCAATCCACGTTCCCATAGCGCTGTAACTGTCTCCGAGAATAAGTACATTATTTCTTTTTTTATTACTTAAATGTGCTACTTTATTTTCCAGATCTATTGTATGGGATATTAACGCATCATTAAGCTTTGTAAAATATACGCCAAAATCAAAAGCATTAGTATCAGCATTTGTTAATGTAAATACAATTCGTAATTTAACATATGATTTAGTTAATGTGAATATATTGCTTTCGCCAATCGAATGCAAATTAAATAATTTTTCATACTCAGAAGGCGAGGTATAGCCATATACAGCTATACCATCACCAGTCGACTTAAATTTATCTGACGAAAAAAAGAACGGTTTGATATAGTATGTATCGCCTACAGTAAAATTATAGTTCTCGGTTTTCCAATCAATCATAGGATATAAATAATTGGCTGGATTTGTTTTTTTAAAAATCCACTTTCCACCATATTGATTATCTATATTTTCCCTCAGTTCACTAATGCTGTTTTTGACCTCAGAATTTTCTCCATCAAGCCTTGCCTTGAGTGTATCATATGCAGTTCCCACAGTCGGCTGCCTTGCGTCAATTATTTCCGTATCGGTAGTAGCGCCTGATACAATATTATCAATTCGGCTATTTAACGCTGTATCAGCCGCCGCTCTGGTAGTAGCTTCCTGGGTGATCTTTTCTTCCAGATCACCCCCTTTCTGTGCCACCTTAAAACGGTTGCTGTCGCTGTACTGACCAACGACTGTGACAGTGCCATTTCCATTCAGGTACAGCATAGTGCCATTGAATTTATCGCCGCAGTTTGTAATAACAAAACTGCTGTCCTTAGCGACAGTCACTACACCGTCGGCGCCTTCCACACACTCGGCGTTAACAGTCGATACCTGTATCGCACTGCTGCTATCGTTCCTGATACCGTAGAACGGATAACGGCGGTCAAATTCCACCGTTGTCAGACCGCTGACAGCTACAGTTGTTTCCTGGGTTGTTATCATATAAATTCCTCCCATTTATTTTTTGTACGTATCATAAAACGCTTTGGACGCTTCCACAACAGCCGCCGCCAGACTGTCATCCGACAGATTAGACAGAAACTCCGCCGCATAATCATCATAGCTTGCACAAACGTTGCAGATCGGCATCTGTGCATGGCTTGAATGTTCGTCAGTCGATTTTATGCTGCCGTCAATGTTATAGACCGTCTCTACATAGGTCATATCAATGTATATCTTAGCCAGTCCGCCGTCAGTATAATTATACACCTCAGCGCTTCCCGTCCCGGTCAATGCGCAAACAAAATCCATATACAAATACACACCCTGCGTAGCATCGGCGTTGTTTTTGTATCTATATGTTTTCGTGTGTGCAACGCCGCCCTCAGTGGAATTTAGCTCGCCGTAAAGTGCCTCGCCGTTTTTGCTTATAACCTTGGCAATTTGCAGACAGCCTGAACTTATTACGACTTTTTTTTGATATGACGTTGTCGGCGGATATCCTATAGCAGCGTTTGTCCTGCCCTCAGAAACAGCAGCTTTAAATTCAGCCTTGAACTCGCCAAATTCAATGCTTGCAAATGTCGGCATGGCTACAATGTCAGCAAGGGACTTTCCTCCGCCCTGCTGCGGCACATCAACCGTCACAGGTGCAAATCCAACATACCCCTCAGCCTTTTCAGCGTCGGAAACATTGTATGTGCCGTTTTCCGTTATAGTTATGGGCTTGACCTTTCCGCCGGAACCGCTGTTCATCTGCGCTAAAATGAGTGAACTGACAATATCATTCACCGCCGACATAGCTTAACGCCTCGCTTTCCGTAATCTCTTCAAACGTAACAACTGGATTTGTCCTTACATTACCCGACCCCTGCGTTTTTACAGTGAGTTTTCCGTATTTTGAAGCCTTGAATATCATAAAGCTTTCATTTTCGGAAACCACTTTTGTTACAAACGGAGCTGCAAGAGCTTCATATGTAAAGTAGTCCTCGCTGCATACGTGTATCTCAACTGGTACGCCTTCAATGGGCTGATAATGTGTGCGATCAAGTTCTTCCACAATAAGCCCTCCTTACAGCTTGACCTTTGTGCCGTCACCGTTTTTGTTGACAAACCAGTTGCCGTGAACAGTCCCTACTTTAACGCACTGTTCAAGCAGTCGGTTCATCTTGCTGACGTATGTTGCTTCACTCTCGTTTATCTGGGCGGCTGACAGGCTCGCTACGGCTCTCAAAGTGCCAAAGCTTATAACTATCGAGGTGCATCGGTAGGGGCTTGCCTTGTCCTCAAAATGCGCCTGTCCGCACACTTCAATGTTGCTGCTTATTATCGCCTTGTCAACGGAAAATGCCATGTAGTCATAATATCCGCCGTCTGTGCCGTAGATCTGCGCCGCAATAGCCTGCGCAACAGCTTCAAGCAGATAATCGCCGCTGAGAAAAAGAGTGCTTTTGTAATCTCCGCCGCAAAAGTTATAAATGTAGTTGTTGCGTGTGTCCTCAGCGTAAATGCCTGTTATCCTTTTGACGGATTTTTCTATGATCGCCGAATGTTCACCCTTGCTGACGTTTGCAGCACTGCTGCTGCTTCCAAAAGCAACAAATTTCAGATGATTGTCATTGCCGCAGTACCATACGCCACAGTCCGCTTCCGACAGCCTTTGAAGAACGCTTCTCATGCTGCCTTTAAGGTCACTGTACGTTATCTTGCTCACTCTGGAAGTATTGCTGTTTCCGCTGAACCCTGCCTGATTGGCAAGGTTATTGAGTACAAGAGAAGTATCATACTGCTTTTCAGCCTTTTTCTTCTTTTTGCTGCTTGAAGAGCTTCCTGAACTGCCTGAACCCGAACTGCTCGACCCGGAGCTGTCGGTACCCGATGATGATGTTCCGCTGTTCTCATTGTTTACTGTATCACTGCCATCGCTTGTGGTCGTATCCTCGTCATACTGCTTGTAATTGCTGTAGTCAAACGGAAGATCAAGCCGCTTGCAAAGGTCATATGCAGTAAAGCTTACTGATACGCCGTTAAAGTCTGAGCTGTCAATGTAGTAGTCAGGGAACTCCCAATCCTTGTAGCTTACAATGATGTGTGCGCCCTGCCCGAACTTGTTTGATGTAAACACATTACCCGAAAGCTGAGTTGTGGATACTCCGCTCGTTCCTATGCCGTCCACGCTTTTGGAAATGGTAATGCCGCTCAGATATTCCCCGGTGTATTCAGTGCCGTCAATGGTCAGCGTTAAATTGGATAAGCTAAAGACCGTCCAGGGGGATAGTATCGGTACTCATCGACAGTGATATATCCCATGTCTCAGGCTCCTCTATCGTAAGCTCACAGGATATGTCAGGTCGCTTGAATGTGGCGGTGTACGCCTTCGGCGTTGCGTATGTCACCGAAAGCGTATCCGTTTCGCAGGCGGAGCATATTGCTTCTGCTACACTCTTCGGAACGTCACCCAGATTTGCGGAAATGGAGACCTTGCGCCCGATAAGGTCAGCTTTTTCCTGCTCATATATATTTTTGAACGATGCGCTGTCATATACAGGCTCAGTCCTTACTGAATATCCCTCTTCAAGATAGTCGCTGACATCTATCGTTCCCAGTTTAAGCATAACCATTTCAGTTTCCCTCCTGTATCTGGATTTTCTTGTTTTCCTCGTTCACGATCTCTGCAATAACACGCTTTCCGTCAGAAGTAAGTCTGAGGTTAACATCAATAGTCTGCGTGCCGCCTGACTTCTGCTGAGTGCTTCCAGCACTCTTGCTTTCAGTCTGTGTTGCAGTGACTGATGCAGCAGCCTTGTATCCGCTTGAAGAGTTGGTAACAGCCGCATTCTGTACGTCTGTCTTTATCTGCATATCAATACCTGTATTATCAAATATCGTCTGCAAAGCCTCTTCAATTTTGCCCTGGTCATTGCTTATGGAATTTACTATGTTATCCACAAGAGTATCGCCGATATTGCTTTCAGCCACAATGCTCGTTATGGTCGATGTAAGGTCAACAGTTCCATCGGAAATACCGTTGTTTACAGCCTCCATAAGGTCATTTGCGGAGCTTTGCAGGCTCTTGAAGGCATCCTCCTTGTTGATGTCAAAGCCCTCGATAAACGAAAGCACAGTGTTCATTCCTGCGTTCTTGACATCATCTGAAAGCCCTGTAAAAAGCCCCTCTGCTTCCTTGATAAAGCCGCTCTGAAGCTCGTCAATATCGTCCTGATACCTGTTGTTTGCAATTTGAGTAGTGGTTTCGTCAAGCTTTTTGTAAGATGAATTGATCTTGTTGAACTCTTCATCACTCATCTTGTTCATCTGCTTGGCGAATACCATTGCCTGGTCAAGACTTAGACCGTTAAGCTCATCAAGAAGACCGTCCGCAAGCCCTCTCTTCTGGAGAGCTTCTATTTCCTTGGCGTATTTCTCACGATCCTGCGCCATCTTTGCAATATTCTCAATGGTGTAGGTGCTGTAAGTCTCACCTGTTTTCTTATCCGTTTCGGTAGATACGGTAAAGATGCTCTCGCCCATGAGCTTCTGCTTGTACTTGTCACGGAGCTTGATTATCTCATCATAACTCTTCTTGTACTCGTTTATCAGCTCGGTAAGATTGGACTTAACGCCTTTGATCTCCTGCTTTGCCTTGTCCTGTGCAGATTTGTATATATTTTTTTCGGCACTGTCAAGCTCTTTCTGTGTAGCTTCACTGAGTTTGCGCCTGCCTGTTGCAACTTCCTTGGTGTACTTCTCGTAAAGCTCGCTTTCCTCATCAAGCTGATTGGCAATAGCTTCTATACGATCATAATACTCGGAAGCTGAGATCTCTCCGTTTTCCTTTGCCAGCTCTGCAAGATAATGCTGGTGCTTTGCGGTAGCATCGTCCATCTTTTCAACAGAATTTGTTACCTGAACTGTAGCATCGTCAACACTCTCTGCCACAGTGGAAAAGTGCTTCTTTGCCTCTTCTTCCGACTGCTTTGCAGCGTTGTCGCCGAAATTGCCGCTAAGTCCCCAGCTTTCGCTGTTTTTTTCAAACTCTGTCTTGGCATCTTCTCTTGCAGCCGCCAGATCTTCGATAAGCTGTTCAGTATTGGCGATTTGGCTGTCAAAATACTCTTCAATGCTCTTGCCGGAATGCTCATATTCCGTGCGCATCCATTCGGGCATTGCTGATGTATCATATATACCGCTTTTGCCAAACTCTTCAAAGGTGTTGTTCAGCTCACCAAGTTTCTTTGTAGCGTCCGCCGACATCTTGTTGATCTGCTCAACGGTCAGGTCTTTGTAACGGCTTACACGTTCTGCCTCTGCCTGTGCCATTTTTTCGGTGTAATCAGCATCGCCGTGCATGGCGTTGCTGAACGCCTCTTCCATGGCTTTGTACATATTTGCTCCGACTGCGTGCCAGTCATAATTTGCAATATATGACCCAATGGCTTCACAGAAATCTACAGCAAACTCGATCACCGCAGGAATAGCTTCGATCATTGCAGTGTTCAGCTTGTCAACGATAACGGGTCCTTTTTCCAGCAAAACACCTATGGAATTTATCAGACCCTTTGCCAGCCCGATAATCAGGTTCTTTGCTGCTTCAAACAACTTGTCACGGTTGTCAAGCAGTGTGTCAGCTATGGTCAGTACAGCGTCCACAGCGGCGGGAATAAGCTCCGGGAGGTTGTTTGATATACCGTCAGCCAGAGCGATAAGTAGGTCAACAGCGCCCTGCGTAATGATTTCCGCATTTGAAAGAATAGTCTCGATAAGCGCTGATATAAGGTCGAGAGCGCAGCTGACAAATGTGGGGGCAGCCGTGGAAATGACATTTATAATGTCTTGCATCAGCGTTTGCAGTCCCGATGTTATCTGTTCGGTAACAGCAGGCATCTGCTCAACTACTTCATCAACAAGCCCCTGTAATCCGCCTTCCTGAAAAGCATTATTCAGTGCATTGATGTAGTCGATAATAGGATCTGTTTTAAATCCGATGTTTACCGCCTGCGAAATGCTGATGAAAAAGTCATTCAGTGCATTTCTTGTCATTTGCAGCTTGCTTTCAGTGGTTTCGTATCGCTTTGAAGCTTCTGCGACAAGTGCTGAGTTTTCTTCCCAGGCAGTGTTTGATGTGCCGATGGTTCTTGTCAGGAGGTCGCCTGCACTGCCGAGTGCAAGTATAGCATTTGAAAGACGGACTTCCTTTAATCCCATTTCATTAAGGATATTCAGAGCCGAGCCGCCGTTGTTGTTAAGCTCTCCCAAGCCTGTTATAAACGCATTTATTGCCTGAGTGCCGTCCTCTTTGAAGAGCTTTGTGAACTCTTCCTGCGTCATTCCAGCTACTTCCGCATATTTGGAAAGGTTCTTTGACTGAGTTTCTACAGCTGTCTGTACCTTTTTGATGAAGGTTGACATAGCCGTTCCGCCTGCTTCTGCCTCGATACCAACAGAGGAAAGTGCAGTTGAAAGTGCAAGAATACCCTGCTCGCTTATACCTGCCGTTGTAGCAGTTGCCGCCAGTCGGGTCGCCATATTGACGATGTCCTGCTCTGTGGTAGCATAGTTGTTGCCAAGGTCAACTATCGCAGAACCAAGGTTCTGATATTCTCCCGGATCCATCTTTGTGACGTTTGCAAACTTAGCCAGCGCCGAAGCTGCTTCTTCCGCTCCGATGTTGGTAGAGTTGCCAAGGTCGATCATTGTTTTGGAGAATGATTTTATATCTTCGGTATGAATACCCAGCTGACCTGCCGCTTCAGCAACTGCCGAGATTTCCTCAACAGTTGAAGGCAGCTCCTTTGACATATCCCTTATCTGCTTTTCAAGGTCTGCATAGCTTATATTCGCCGTCTCATCAACAGTCTTTGTAACACCTGTAAAGGCGCTTTCAAAGCTTACGCCAGCCTGCCAGATGTTCTGTGCAAGCTCAGTGGTTCTGTCAACGACCGTTTCAACAGCGTCCGCAATAAGATGACCAAACGCATTTTGCATCGTAGTGCCAAGACCCGACACCGCATTTCTTGCTCTGCTTCCTTCTCCGAAAGCATCGTCAATATCGTCTCCCGTTCGGTTTGCTTGTTCACCTATTTCAGCCAAGCGGTCAGCAAGGTCTTTCATAGCCTTATCAATGGCTGTGCCGATAGAATTACTGATATCAGTCGAAAGACCGTTTATCGCCCTTTGAAATTTGCCGTCATCAGCATCAATTTCAATAATTACAGATCCATCTACTCCGCTTGCTGCCATTTTCGGCTCACCTCACTTCTCAAATGCGCCCGAGAAGCCTCTTTCGGTATGCCTCATCTCTCTCTTCCTTAGTCATGGGTATAGCCTTTTCAGTCGGAAGAGCATAAAACTCTTTAAGCTTTCTGTACCTTTCACGTTCTTTTTTGTTGCTGATATCGTTAAGATTGATACCACGATAACTCATTATCTTGACAAATTCGCAATTTTCTCCAAGATCAGCAAAATATCCTCTGAACAGCCACCAGTGCAGCTCGCATGATGTAAGATCAATGCCATACTGCGCTCTGAATGCCGATGCAATGCGCTGTCCGTCTATCTCGTAATCATACAGCCTTACATTGCGCCTTGTAGCGCCCGCCCTGTTTTTTGAACTTGTTACAGGCTCTCCGCAGCGGTAAAACCACCACATAGCCTTGATAGCTGCGTCCAGGTCATGGGGTATATTGTCCTTGTAAAAGCTTATCATAGCTGTCTTGAAAATCTCAGCACGTTTTTTCTTGTCTCTGCCATTGTCTTTCAGCAGTTCATTTTCAAATCGTGCCATACAGCGGAAATCCGTATTAACAGGAAGCTCCACCCCTGCAACTGTTACAGCAGAGGGGAGCTTGTCAAAAAGAATGCGGCTCATATTATTTTAGCTTCATCTCGTTGCTGAAATCAGCAGCATTAAAGCTCTCTGTAACAGCTTTGATAAACTTCATATAGTCAAGCGCATCTGCCTTGGGAAAAAGCGCATTGAAATCCTCTCCGCTCTCTTCAACAATGACCTTTACGCTTGCGCCGATGTCTCTTATGCCCTTGACCAGCTCAGGAATGGTCTTGAAATTCTTAAAAGCTGACACCTTTTCCTTTGTGCTTTCAATAGCTTCCAGAACATCAGCATTTGTAATGCTTACCTCGATATCAGTGCCGTTGTAATTTACCTTCATATAACTTACCTCCATTATTATACTTAACGTCCAAACCCCTCGAAATCGAGTGGTTTGCGTGTATTAAGCCCTGCCGTACTGTCTCATGCGCCTTTTGGTGTGTCTCCTGCGCCTGATGCAGCAATCAGCATATATGCCGATGTCGGGTGCATATGTGGGTCTTGGCAATGTCATGATTGCACTGTAATATGGAACGTCAAACATTGTTATCACCTCACTTTTTCCATAATTTCATTTTGCTGAACTCCTTGAAATGAAAGTGCTAAGAAATTACAGTGCAACGCCCTCAATTACTGCTCTTGCCTGCAATACAGCAATATATTCTTCCATCGCCCTTACCTGAAGCTCATACAGTGATCTGGGACACGTAGGCGTGAAGTTCAGCTCTCCCTTATCCCATTTTTCAAGCATTGCTTTGAGCTTTTCGCAGCGTATCGCAACCTGTCCGTACTCGGCTTTGAACCTGTCCTTGTAATCGGAGCTTGCCATAAGCTTGGCTGTGTCTGTCAGCTCCATAGGTCTTGCTGCTGTTTCGTTCATAACATCATATCCTTTCTGTTTAATACCTCTGAACGGTAGGATTATTCGTTTACAGGCTCATAAGTCTTTTCAAAGATATCAGGCTTGCAAGGATACTGCTCTCCGTTCACACCAGTGATGATGTAGTCACCGACAGAAGCTTTCATATTACCCTCTAATGTGTGGATAACAACTTCCTTATCAGTCTGATACGCCTCAACCACAACAGGCTTCTTGCGGTATTTCATGTAAATACCCTCCTTTACATAAAACTGATAAACTCCACATCTTTTTCCGTAAAACGTGTTATGTCTTCACAAGATTTTTCGGAATAGTGGATAACGTAACATTCATCGGGTGACATATGGAGATCAGCAATAAGGCAAATAGGCTCTTTATCTTTGATTTTAACAATAGAGCAGCAGTCTGCTTTTGTGAGTTCTCCACAGCGATTTATTTCATAAACCGATATACCATAAGACACAGCTGCGTTAAACTCTATCCTACAGCCTCTTGCGGATTCCCATCCCTTGCCCAGAACAAGAACATCGGCATCAGCGAGCAGTTCAAGTGATTTTGAAAGATACTTTAAAGGAATACAGCCATTCTTAGGGTCATAGTCCTTGAAATAGCTGTCAATGACCTCTACTTCGTCATCAAGTGTCTTTGCAGCCTTGATTATGTCTGCTCGTGCCGTAAGGATATCTTCTTCGCTTTTGCCATTCATAGGCTGAGAAATAAATATTTTCTTCATGTTATCAATCCATTCTGATTGGTTAAAGATTGGTTAAAGATTGGTTAAAGATTGGCTAAGATTTAATAAGTTTAACACTCATTCAACACGCATCTGAGTGTTGGTAAGGGCAATTATGTCACTACCAACAGTTTATAATGCGTGTTGAGCGTGTTATCCTTGTAAATTTATAACTCAGGTGCTGTCATCTGCATAGGTGTATGCAGTAGGTGCAGCGCCGTTCTTGGAAAGTGTAGTGGAAAATCCTGCATTATCGCCTGCATTACCGCCGCCGTCCTTATTAACAGCGATAGAGATCTTGCCCTTTTCGCCCTTGCCTGTTTTCAGTGAGAAATAAACGTAATCAGTGATAACGTCAGAGCCTGTCTTGTACTTAACGCTATCCATGTAGTCCTGAGCCTCATCGCCCTCATAGCGGTCAGCAGTGATGGTGAAGGTTCTCTGTGTGGACTTCTTGGTGGTGGATTTACCCGCTCTGATATACTGCTTGTCGTTGCTTTCGGAATTGAGGGAGCTGTCAACGCCCTCTGTATGTTCCTGTACAACAGCGTAATCAGCCACCTTTTCAGATGTGGAGCTTACCTTGATGGCAAGCACATAATCGTCCGCCATTACCTCACCCGTAAAACTTTCGTTAGGGGTGTAATCCGTCATAAGATCTTTAAGAAGCATAAATCATTCTCCTTTTCATTAGTTTTTGTAGGTCATTACCCATATTGACTGATATGTGACCTCTCCGTCCTCTGTTTTTCTGAACAGTGACGGTTGTTTGGTCATGCAAATATCTTCAACGGTAAATCCGTCAAAGACGGGCGTATTGTGGATATCATCGAACCACTCCGAAAGCTGTTCGTGCGGGACTATCAGATTTGCTTCAATGCCGTCCATCTGGACAGCTGACAGTCTGTAGTACACTGCAAATGATAACTCGCCCTTGTATTTCCCTCTGATATATTTCTTGATTTCTCTTGTGCCGCCGAGGGTTTGCAGCCACATTGCTTCTCCCGTCAGTGTCTGCGGTGCGCCGAAAGTGACATAGCAGGGAAGCCCGATATCGTCCTTATTCTCGTTGATACAGTTTACAAGCTGTGTCACGAGGAGCTTTTCAACAAGCATATGCCCTCCGTTCAGAAATTAAGAAGTTGGGGAGCATTATCGACTATATACTGCAAGTCTCTTGCTCCGCCCGCTTTAAGGTAAACATCCGTCCACATCATGCTTGCCAATGGGTGTACCGTTCTGGTTCTGTGCGGAAAATCATGGTCAGGTGCGCCGCCGTTTGCATAAAACTGATAACGTGCATATCTGATATCATATACCAGATACGGTGTGCTGTCATGCGCTGACGGGTCAGCACTATCCATCAGATCGCCGCCGAGATATGGTGTGAACGTGTCAGCCCCCTTTTTCAGCTGCTGCTTCACAGCAGGATAAAGCTTGTCCTTGAACTGCTCCATTCGGTTGTTGATGCGGTTATAGTCAATAGCGACCCTTATCATCTTGCATTCACCTCAAAATGATGAATAGTTCCGTTGGGATTATAACGGATATCAACTGTGCTGATCTTAAAATCATTTCTGTTGCCCTTACCCTCAATGGAGGGCTTAGGGTCATCATGTGAGCCGAGCGCAATATAATCAAAGCCCTTTTGCAGCGTCCACATTTTTGACCTGTCAGAAGCATTCTCGAATATCTCAGGATTTGCATATTCTTCGCCTTCGTCAGCTTCGGATATGCCCGGGAATATCATCAGATGCAGGCTGTCTGATACAGCACCGTGAGATGATGATGTGATAGCCCCTTCCTGCTGAATATATCTGACCGAGCGTAAAACGACCCTCTTATATTCCTGCGGAGCATATCCGCCGTTTATTGGCTTGCCGCCTGACGGAAGCTTGTTGTACAGCGTTACACACTGCCTGAGTAAAAAAGGGGATGGCGTTCTCATAATATCACGTTCACCCCTTCAACAGCCCTTACATATTTCCTCAGAAGGCTTGCTACTATAGGGAAAAGACCGTATTCAGCCTGTTCAGTACTGTCCGATGTTTTGAGCGAATAGCTGTAGTCTCCTAAACTTTCGCTTGCAACGGACTTGTTGGCTGAAAGCTCCGTGTAATAGCTTATTCCTCCATTGGCTTTGCTCTGGGCTATCTGCAAGGCAGCTGCACGCTTGATTGTGTCATCTGCCTTGACTTCTTCGCCTATGTATGCAGATATCGCAGTGTCCGCATAAAAAGAAAGCGTGTCAAACTCGCCTTCTTCGATTGTCGTTCCTGTGTTGAAACTGCAATATTCCGAATACGTAAGATATGACACGCTTTATCACTCCTTATCAGGCTTTCTTGTTGATATCCGCATTGCCTGCGCCGATGATCTTATTATCAGCATTGATCTCAGCTACAGTGAGCTTGGTGTTGGAAGATGCTGAAACAACGATCTCATCACCGCTCTTGATGGAAGTCCAGCCGTTAAGCTCCTTGCCTGCCTCAACGTCCTGAACCTTTGCAGCCGCCTTGTAAACAAAGCTGTTGCCGTTGTCAGCCTTGGGACTGATGGTAACTACAGAACCGTTTGCGGTAGAGGAAGATGCTGTAGTGCTTACGTTCAGCAGTTTCAGTTCCTTTGCGCCTTTGATGGTGCAGATAACGTGACCATTGGGGTTAGGAAGAACAGGAACGAATACGCCTGATGCCTTAGTCCATACAGCCACAGGGTCGGGAGTTTTCCAACGTGTGAAGTACACAAAGTTGTTATAAGCTCCACCTTCCACAGCAGAACCGCCGCTTCTTGCATCGTTTTCTTCGGGAGTAACGCCCCACAGACCTGTACCTACAGCGCCGTTTCTGTCGCCTACGTAAAGAATGAACTTATCCTCATCGAAAAGGCGAGCCTGGCAATCTCTGCCGTCTGCCTTCTCAAATTCGTACCAGTCATCGTTTACAGAAACAGTAAAGCCAAAGAGGGTATTGAGCAGATTGTTAAGTCCGCTCAGGGTAATGATTACCCCCTGCATCAGCGCACCGTTTACAGCCTTCTGGATCTGTGTGTTCTGGAGCATCATATCCAGTATCTTCTGAGAAGTCATTGCATGGGTGTATCTCTGACCCATACGCTTACCTGCAGAAACGATCTTGCGGAGATCACCGAGAATATCCGCATCAGCAGGAGTCCAGTTAAGCTCCTTGCGGTTCTCATCAGGAACGCCATAGTCGATTTCAAGATCAACGTTGTTTTCCTTAATGGTCATCTTACCTGTGCAGAATGCTTCAAACTTTGCAACCTCTGCTCTGGTCCTTACGGCTCTTCCAAGGTTGCCGATATCATCATAAATGTAGTTGATAATATCGCTGGGGCGATTAACACGGCTGAGAAGCCTGCTCTCTCTTTCGGAAAGATTGAGCTTTTCCTTGATAAGAAGCTGCTCGATGCGGACAACGTCCGCTGTACGTCTCTTACCGATATAAGCTTCGGTATCATAGCCGTGAACCATTGCAGCATGAGGAAGAGAAGGAGACTTTGAAAGTCTCATGTACTCAGCTTCAAGATACTGGGTTTTCATGTTAGGGAAAAGGCGGTCGCCGTCCGTTCCGATGTTCATAATGTTGAGATTGGTACCAAACTCAATAAGATCATTCGATGTGATCTGGTCAAGAATACTCATGTTGTTTTACACCTCCATCAAGTATAAGCTCTGGTAAATTCGGGCGCATCTTCAAAGTAGATACCCTGTGCTTTGAGCGCTGTGATAGCTTCCTGTGTAGGAGCTACGGGAAGTCTGTCCTTATAGACATGACCCGTAGTCATAACAGAGCAGGGGTAATTGCCCTTTGTAACGTCAACGTCCTCAAACACAATGCCCTTTGCATTGCTGTCGTTTGATGGAAAAATGGTGCCTGAACGGACAAACTTCTTGTTTGTCTCAGTTTCGGTAACTGCCATTGCCTGAGTTGCAGTGTTTGTCACACGTCTCATGCAATTTTCGGAGGCAAGCCAGTTAGGCTTCTCGGTTCCGTGATATACAGTCTGGATAAGTGACATAAATTTTTACTCTCCCTTCGTGATATTGGTATTTACATCTGTTGCTGTAGGATTGTACGCCTTTGAAAAACGCTGGGCAGCAAGAGCGGCAGCGCTTACAGCGGAATTTCCGCCATTTCCTGCTGTTCCTGCAAAGTGCATTGAACCGGGTGCGGAAGGCTGAGTGTCAGGTTTGCTTTCGACAACAAAAGCGCCCTTGTCTGCTTCAAACTGTGCCTTGTGGAAGTCGTCAAAGCCTACAAGCTTGCCGTCCTTGATCTCCATCTTCTTACCCTCTGCCTGCGACATATAGTAGTTTTCAGCAGATTTTGATGTAAACTTGATGCCCTTTTCAGCAATGGCAGCCTTTACAGCGTCCGAGTACGTTCTCTTGTTGATGTCTGCAATAGCATTGTTATACTTTGTCTGCATCTCTTCAAGCTGCGTTTTCAGTTCGCCTGTCTTGTCATTCTTTTTCAGATCTTCAATATCCTTCACACTGTCACTGAGCTGTGTTTTCAGTGTTGTGATCTCGGCGTTAAGGGCGTTCACATCATTTCCGTTGAGAGCCATTATGCTTGAAATGACTTCATCGGAGGGGTTCAGGTCTTTAAGAATGTTTCTCAGTTCATCACGTTTCATTTTACATACAACTCCTTAAATTCGGTTACGTTTGTTTACGGGGTCTCGCCCCCGTACCTATCCGCTGTCACGCTGCGGACTGCGAAAAGCAAAAAAGGACTGTCAGCAGCCCTCGAATGCCCGTTCGAGAGGCTGTCGCAGTCCTTTCATCATAATATAATTATACAACTTTACAATGCCTTTGTCAATGGATTTTATGCGTGTTGATGATATATTTTTGCTATTTTTTGGAAGATGTTCCTTTGACCGCCCCGTCTGTTGTATATATCTGCTCTCTGGAATAATCACGAACAAGATCTGTATGCTCTGCAAGATAGTCTCTAAGGTCTTTTTGCTTCTGACGTATCTTGGTATTCGCCGCCTTGATATCCGTATCACTTGCCCCAGTGCCTTCAAGAGCGGCTTTTTGACGTTTTGCGGCTCTTACCTGACGTTCATAGTACCGTTGCTTTTGAGTGTCCTCATAATGCCTGCGGTTTTCTTCTTCATCATACTCGGGATAAACAGGGTCAATGCCCGGAAAGTACGGATAAAAACGATGTCGGCAATTCCAGCCGCAAAGTCCTGCACCTGTGCCGTAGCCTGTTGCATCGTAAAAATTTTCATACCCGCCAGAACCTGTCAGGCTGTATATTTTGCCCTGCCATACAAAATGAGAGGGTCTTGCGCCCCAATGTGACGATACTTCCACAAGGTCATGCTTATAATCCTTCATGCGTGCCATTGTCATCGCACCGGAAGTTTGTGCCATAGATGTCTTGATGTTTCTGCGCACTGCGACCTCTACAGTGTCAGTATGTCCGCTTTCCCAGTGTGTTATGGTCACACCACGCCGAGCAAGATCAATGCAGGCTTCACGCACAGCCTGCGGAGTGGATTTGATACCCATTCTTGTCTCGAGAAAAACACGATTGACAGCGTTGTAATATTCTCTTCTTGCTGCCTTTGTCAGCGTTTCCATGCCGTTTCCTGCGTCCATCATGCGTGTGTTTGTAAGGTTTGACAGACCAAATTCAGCGTTGTCTATGCAGGATTGAAGCGCCGTCTGCACGGTAGGGGACATATCCAGCGGAAGGGGGTCAACAGTAAGCTGCCCTTCTGCAATGGCTCTGCGGTATATCTCTTCATCTTGTGTCACTATGCTTAATCCTGCATTGGTGATGATATCTCGTATTCTTTTCTGAGATAAGCCCGTATTCTGGCTGATGATCTGCACAGCTCTTTCGTTAAGCAAATTTGCCTGTTCAAGCTTATAAACTTCAAATCGTGCTGTTTCAGTGAGATATGCCGCCTTATTTATCCTGCGGCATATCTCCTGTATCAGAAGATTTTCTATTTCAGACCAAATCTCAACAAGTGTCTGAGCTTGATTATCAAAGAAAAACTCGTCAATCATGCGCCCTCACGATCTTTGAACCAATCCCTACCTGCCTGCGGTGCCTGAGAACGGGACCGTATCTCAGAGGCGAGCTTTATAGCTTCATCTTTGCTGTAGCCTCGTGTCTCCATGAAATACTCCGCTTCATCAATCAGTCCCATTTGATACTCTTGCATTGCAAGAGCTCTTTTTTCGTCTTTGCTTTCCAGAACACTGTCGTCCCAGTCGCATACAACGGAATATTCGCCACTCGGAACTATACCGTAAAGGTCACACATACGGCTCATAGCGCTTACCAGCTGCTCAATACTTCCTGTAAGAGCAGTCTGAATGCTTTCTATCGTCTCATGGTATCGCCGCTTGCTGTGGATTACCTCAGTAGCCGTCTTGTCAACGCTCTGTGGGTCGGAAATAACGCCAAAAGACAATCCTGCATTCTGCTCAATACGCTTGAAGATGTCTTGAAGTCTCGCTGACATGAAATCATTGCGCAGAGCAGGGGAGAACTCCTGCAAAGCTTTGTCGCTATCAAAATTGACCTGCTTATAAAAACGGGACATGGTATAATCAACGCCGTTTGACATTTTAAAAATGCCGTTTGCGCCGAACACTTTTCTTTCGCCGCTTTTCATCTCGTAGGTGGTCTCTTCCCACAGCTCATCAGCTTCCTTGATAAGGTCAATGCTGTCTGCATACAGTGAAACGCCGAGAGGACTGTCAACATCTATGCTGTTTGCAAAAGGATTACTGTAAACAGCATAAAGTGGAGACAGATCACTGCCGCTTATGGTAACAACATTCTGATAATTCTTCCATTCGGGAACAGAGGAAAGTGCAACCTGGGTACCAAGACCGCCGCCTTTTGACCCTGACCTGTATGCGGAGTTTTCAACAGTGTACGTGCCATCTTCTGAATGGTGATACTCAATCCTTGTGTACCAGCCATCTTCACGCCTGAGCTTTTCAGCAAAGATGCAGGAAGTAAACACCCCCTGACCATCGACCTTGACAGGAATAAAATCACCGATACGGACAGCACTTGCAAGGATATTATCGCCGCTTATATACGGCTTGAAAGCCATATTGCCGAAAGCAATAGCCTGCTCAACATAAACAGGAAACTTCCGCATGAAGATTTTAAGTTGTTCGTTCAGATACTTTGCCCTCTCAGATGTACCGTCAACGTATATTTTAGCCTCACTGCACACTGTACGTGTTACTTCCCTTGACAGCACCGAGGGAAGCCTCAGAGACTTCACCTGACCGCTCCTGAGCCAGTCTATGTATTCAGTGTTGTTCTCATAGAGATTTTCAGTCAATATGAAATGCTTTTCCATTTCCTCAGAAATAAGGCTGTCTATGCTGCTTACGTTAAAATATGACGTGCTTGCCTGCTTTGAGAATATGCGTGTAAGTATATCCCTGATGTAAAACAAGATTGACTGCATTAAAATACACCTGCTCTCTTTTCTCGAGCAATGACCGTGTACATGAAATAGCGCATTGCGTCCATCGCATGGTCATTCTCTTTTATTACTTCATCATTGCCCTTAGTCTCGTCCCAAACATAAGCGCCGAACTCAGCAAACAGGTTCACACAGCTTGAATGAAAATGAACAACGCCGCTTGCGATCATCGAGGCTGTGAACCTTATGCCGTCAAGCACATCATTGTTGGCATCTCTGACTATAAACTTTCCGTCCTGCTTTATGACCGCCTTGAACGAGGCAGCAGACGGGTCAACAATAACTCTTTCAATCGTGTAGCCATTGGCAAACTCGCACAGATCCTTATAATACTGTTCGTCCGTTTTCTGAACATGGTCATTTTCATCTGATCGGCTGTTGTAGTAATATTCTTTGCACAATACTACAGGCATCGGGTCATTGAAATTTACACGCCATAACTGAAACGCAGTCGGATTGATAGTTCCGTAGTCGATGCTTATGTAATACTGCCCTCGCTTATCGTATTTGTCGATAACATGCTTTTGCTTATCGAACATAGGATAAACAAGACCTTCCGCCTTGACCCACAAACCTAAAATATAACGCTGATAGAATGCGCCTTTGTAAAAGTTTTCATATTCTGCAAGTTTTTCAGCCGAGAGTGATGGATTATCGGACATAAGAAAATGCAAATGCTTTGCTCTTTTCTTTGCCGAATCGAGTATCCATTCCTGATAGAACCAGTGAGAGGGATTTTCAGGGTTGCAGTTGAACCAGTACCTCGCACCCTCAACAGAGCATCTTGCCAGAGCCTGATTTACAAATGACTGCGGCATGAGTGCCACTTCGTCCAGTAATACGCCCGCAAGTGTAATGCCTTGAATGAGAGCATATGAGCTTTCATCTTTTCCGCCGAATATCCAGAAATAGTTCGTCCTGTTGCCTTTGGTTACTTCAAGCATATGCGCCGTACTGTTGTACTTCATCTTGTAATGCTTTCGGGTATAGCTCAGACCCATGAGCGGGCGCAGAATGTTTCTTTCAGCTGAACGCACTGTCTTTCCGCACAGTGCAAAATTCATCTCATTGAAACTCTTGAACGCCCAAGTCAGGAAGCCGAACGACATACAGGTTGTCTTTCCGCTTCTGACAGCTCCGTCACATATCAGCGCTACATATTCAGGCTCATACATAAACTTGAATATTTCCATCTGCTTTGGAGAAAATCCGCTCATTCGCTTTCTCCTTTGCCGAACATATCTTCAAGTGCCTTGCTGAATGGGTCATCTTCTACTTCTGACTTTTTCAGTTCGTCCGCTTTCATTCTTTCTCGGCGCTCGATCTGTGCAGGGCTTTCACCTGCAAATTCGGCTATCATTCTTATTGCTGCCATTCTGTTCTGGGTCATTTCGTCCTGTTTGGAAGCGATATTGAAAAGGCTCTGCATAAGCAAAAAACGAGTGGTCAAAAATTCATCGCTGATATTCTGACCAAATCGTTTTCTTATCTGCTTTTTTACATCGTCCGTAAGTTCTGAGTTAAGAATGAGCTGAATGACCTCGTTCATGGCTCTTTTCTCTTTCTGAACTTGCTGCGACTTTTTGCCGCCCTTGCTCTGAATTTTTCTTGCCTCTTCTGGAGACCTTTCATTCAGCGGAATAAAATTTTGCGGATTGCCCTTTTTATTCGCCATTTTAACACCGCCTTTTTTTCTTTGCTTTTTCTTTGTTGTATATCCATAAAAACTCGCAAACTTTTTGTGCAAAAATTATCGAAAAAGCTTGACATTACGTGCTTTTTATGCTATACTATTATAAATGGTAAATATGACGGCAAGATGCCGCCATATAGTGTGAAAGGAGAAATTTTTTATGAAGGCTATCTCGTGCAAACCCTGGTGGGCTAACAAATTTTTTGACGGCTCAAAAACTGTTGAATGCCGTACTTGGAAAACTGACTATCGTGGTGATGTGCTTATCTGCTCTTCGGGTAATGGTAAAATACCCGGACTTATTTGCAATCGTGCACTTGTCGTTGCAAATCTCGTTGACATTGTGCCTTTTACCGATGAGCATCTTGCTGCCGCCGGAATGGTTGATATGCCCGATGGTAATTGTTACGCTTGGATTTTCGATAATTTTGCTGATATTCTGCCTTTTACCGTCAAGGGCAAACTGCATATGTTTGATGTAGATGATGATCTGATAAAATATGTGGATTTTGATGACGATGATGACGCCGGAAAATATCTTGACAACATCATCGCCCCCATGACCTACAGATATCAGCCCGCCAAGGGATTTAAACCCGATGAAAAATACATCAACGACTTTTTCACCGCATTTAACTGCGGCAAAGAAATCTGGGCTTAATCTTTTTCACGACCACAGCGCCTTACCTGCTCGGCGGTAATATACTCTTCGTATATAGGGACAGAGATGGATTTATAAAATTCGTCTCTGTCTTTTTCATCTTCAAACACGATCACTGCGTAAAAACTTGCATTGTTGCGCTCTTTCAGCTTTTCCATGCCTTCTTTACGGGCGCTTTTTATATCTTCCAGTTTTCCTTTTACCTTTTCAGCCTCTTCGACATTGCCGAGCTGAGAAAAACGGTCATCGCCGTCAAACATAAAATCAACATCATAATCGGTAAAACCAGCCTCTTGCAAGGTGAACCCGAAATCTTCCGTCATCTGAGCAAGCTTTTCAAGATCCCATTCTCCCTGCACAGAAGGATTGTTAAGAATGATATTGAGCTTTGCTTCTTCTTGCTCATCGACATCAACGACACAAACGGTCAGCTCGTAATCCTGAGACTTTTCCAGAGCGTCAAGCTGTTCAAGCCTCTGGTGTCCGCCTACGATATTGCCTGTTCGCTTATTGTATGTGATGGCGGAAACAAGACCATGCTCCCTGATATCCTTTTTCAAGCGAGCTTTTGCGTTCTTATCCATAATGCGGGGGTTATACTCCGCATTTTTTATCTGTGAGCGGTGAATTACCTCAGTATCAAACTTCTGATATTTTGAAATGCCGCCCTTTGCTTCCTTCTTACCTGCCATATTTCTCATACCTCAAAACCGCAGCTTCCGCATACGGATATAACCCCAAAATGCGTTCAAAGTCCTGCGGAAAATATTTTTTTATAAAATACAGCTCACGACCTTCAAGAGATTTGAAGGAGAAGTTGAGCTGCTTACTGTCCTCGCCAAGTTTAAGCTTAGCAAACTTGATATATTGCATTACCTCTGCTTTGTTCCATTCGGCAATGGGATAAAATCTACCTCGGGGCATATCAATGCTGCCTGAGTTTTTTATCATTGCACGGCGGACGATACTGTCGTTTATTCTTTCGCCTGCCGCAATCCACCAAATGCCTGTAGTTTCCCGCAGATATGTATAGATTTCGTTGATTGATATGATCGGAACATTGTAGTCAGGTGCCCTGAACGTTCCGTACTTGAAGAACTCTGATACTTCCATATGCGGAAGCCTGATTATCTCGGTATTATATCTACTCTCGTAGTATCTGAGCAATCTTTCCTGAAACTCCAGATCGGGGCAGATATACATAAAAAAGGGGACTACACGCTTAAAATACTTAAAGCATAGATCCATTGTAACTACACTGTCCTTGCCGCCCGAGAAACCGACAAGAACTTCGTCCGTGATTTTTGACATGACCTTTATGCGGTCATACAGCGCTACAGACATATCAACCGCCTGAACCGCCGTTGCGCTTACGTCTGTTTATGTTTCTGCGGACACGGCTCTGATTTGCTGCTGTCATTCTGCTATATCCCCTGGGCAGCTGGTTAAATACAGAGCTTGCGGCACGAGCCTGACCACGATTATAGTTGTAATTCGTATCTACTCCTGTAGTCCTGTTCACTCTACGCTGTACAGGTGTCAGTCCTTTCGTCTGATTAGCCGCTGTAGGCTGTGCCTGAACGCTTCTCTTACGTCTTGTTGCCATAAAAATTCACTTCCTTGCATAAAATTAGGAGTTGCGCCGATAGTGGAAAGTATCGGCGCAAAATAACGGAGGCGGGAATGTAATGTCACAGTTCCCTATATTTAATTATACCATCTTTTCAGGCATAAACAACGGTTTACAGTCAAAAAAGGACACTCCCATTTTGCCGCAAACTATTGAAAAAAGACTGATTTGTGATATACTTAGAATTGCCCGAGAGCCTTAATGCCGAACACATTAAGCCGAAAAAATCCCCGCCATCTTTTTCCTTCGATGGTGGGGATTTTTTACTGCTTTTTGGGTATTATTACTTTATCGAGGACATCAAGTATCGGCTGCCCTGTCCTCTTCTGGGCATATTCGTTAACAGCGTTTATTATCAGTCCGTTTACTGATAAATTGTTTTCTTTTGCAAACGCTTTCAGTATATCTTTGTTGCCCTTCTTGATCTTGACCTCAAGGCGGTCATACGCCTTTGCAAGGTATCTTTGAACTGCCTTATTGCTTTTATCAGAGTACATCAAACCACTTCCCTTCACCTGTATTATATCATTCAATTATAGATATGTCAATATATCCTGAAAAACGGCTCACATCACACGAGCCGCTTTTATTTTTGCTTCATGACTTTCTTTAACAACCCGCAGTCGTGTTATCTTTCACGCCTGTACATATCAATCAAGTCTTGCTGTCTCCAACCTTCTTGCACCATCGGATCGCACTCATAATCCTCTATGAACTTCTGTGCATCTTCTGCCGCAAGCTGCTCACACTCGCAGCCATTTTCAATAGGTTCACCGCAATAGGGACAAAACGCCTTTTTCATACTGTACCGCCTTTCTGTATGCTTGTAGGGCGGCTTGTCGCCGCCCCTGGTGTGTTATGCAAGCTTGGGCTGTGCCTTGCCCGTGAAAGTCTCATAGCCGTAACGCTCTTTTATCTGGTCAAGGCTCATCTTGCTGTGTCGTCTTGCACCCTCTTCTGCGGGGTGCCAATACCATGCGTGTTTTTTGTTTGCCCACTTAAAACCAGCTGATTTGATTGTCTCACGATGTGGGTATGTGTTACCTGTTACCCATACCCACGAGCCGACAAGATCAATCTCTATGCCGTCACAGCCGATAATGGAATTGATGACCGCCTTGAACTCTTCGGGTGCTTCGTCAGCCTCTCTGCGGCTCTCTGCGCCACTTTCGGCGCTAGCGGTAGAATTACCCTCTGAGGTGCCTGCCGTGCCGTGTACGTTCTTGTAGCGTGCCCACGCTACATCATATTCGGCATTGATTTCTTTCATCGCCGTTTCATTCGCTTCGCCCGGGTGCAGGTCGGGGTGGTATGCCTTGCACAGGTCACGATACATCTTCTTGACCGCTTCGGCGGTCGTGCAGCCCTTGAACCATTTCATAATATCTCGCCCTTTCATATGGGCGGCGTATGTGCCGCCCGTTGGAATTATTTGCGTTATTTGCAATAGGTTTTTGTGTAGATAGTCTTCGTACCTTTGCATGTTATAATCTTCACGGTGGGTATGCCGCTGCGGAGTATGATATTTGCAAGATGTTTTGCACACGCACGGTTCGTAAACTTTGGGGTTTGTATCTTTGTGCCGTTTTTTTCGTATGCTACATAATATTTTTTCATAGATGCTTGCCGCCTTTCGTTTTTTCATTGATATCATTATATCACATGATTATATTTACGTCAATATACATATTGCATAAATACGTCAATATAGATTTGTTTATTTTATATATTGACGTAAATATAATCATGTGATATAATATAACCATAGTCAAACGAAAAGGGCAAAGCCCAAAAGGAGAGTAAATATGGAAAATATAAAAACCCTTATCAACAAACTTGAAAAGCTTGTTGAGATTGCAAATGAAGCTGAGGAAAAATGGGAAGCAAGACCCGAAGATGTAAAACTTGAAGCGGCATTTGACAGAGCTTATGCCGCAGAAGGTAAAACCAGAGAGAAACTTGCCGTAGCTATTTCAAATTATGCAGGTATTGATACCAAGACAGCTTACCAGATGACTTATAAGACCTTCAAGCAGCTCAAAAACCTTGCCGCAAGAGCCTAAAACACGAGAGGAGAAATGAATTATGGAAAAGAATATCAAGATCACAGGCGTTAAGAAAGCTGTCGGCGACTACAAGAGAGCTAACAGCGGCGGCCCGTACCACGACAATTACGGTGTAATACGTGTTGATCGTAACACCGGCGAGGTTTGGTGCGATGAATACGCTAGTTCAAATTCATGGACTGTGTACAATGACAAGGCGATTGCAGATGTATGCACATACCCAAAACCCGTTAACATGGAAAACGTCAGAACCACCGCCGAGAGAATGTGCAGAGAATGGGCGGAGGTTTAAGAGCAGAGTGGCACGGCGTAAGCCGTGTTAATGCGGTCAGGCAGACGGTCACAAGCCCCGAGAGCCGCAAAGAAAGGAAGTATTGCAATGAAAGCATTCTACAACGTATCATTCAAATACAGCAACGATGTTTACTGTGCAAACATCGCACACGGCGAAAAACAGGCAGTTGAAGAGTATTATAACACCCATTATAAATGGGCATCGGTAAAGCCTGCAAGCACGTATGAAGTGGATACCGCCAAGATGAAAGGTATGCCAATAGTTGAAATCGCAGAGTGACAGAGGGCGCAAGCCCTCTGGTAATGCGGCTAATAGCGGTCACAAGCCCGCAGGAAAGGAAGTATATCATGTTTGATTATAACAACAGACATTGCAGCCCCGAAAAGGCTGCAGAGCTGAGAAAAAAGCGCCCGGTAAGGAGATTGCCTTGCGCAGGCTGCAAATACCTTGATGATGAGATGTGCTGCGATCATTATGACATTGCACATCGTAATCGCAACGCAGACGGCAGCTACACCCCATGCCCCCACTACTGCCCAAAGGAGGATTGACACAATGGCAAAGGCTATATTTATTCACAAATCGCTACCGATAATGGACTTCATCGATTTTGTCGGCTCTCTCGACTGGTATTACAGTAAAATTGGCTGTAATACCATCGACATAGTTCACGCTTACGGGCTGGACGGCATAGCAGGGCTTGAAAATATTGATATCGTTTGTGACGATGAGGGGCTTCTTGACGATGCCCCCGAAGTCAACATTCTTGCCTCTCTGCTTTATGGCGCAGCTGTTCACGGTCAGCCGATAGTTGGTAATGTCATCATCAGCGCCCACGATGCCGCAGGAAACGACATCGGATTGACAGATCAGCAAATACAGAAAATCGCCTGCTTTTTGGCTCAATAAAACAAAACCGCCCTTGCTATGATTGCAGGGCGGTTTTTGCTATTTCTTTCGATGCTGCCGTTTGTATTCATTGTGCTTTTCACGGCACTCAGCGCACCATTTGCTTTTTCTGTAGGTCAGCAGCTTTCCACATCGCAGACAGCGGTGTTCCTTGATGCGCTGATTTTTTCTGTACAGGTAATATTCCCTTGAATAGGTTTGCGGCATATTAACTCCTTGCCCGAGAGGTCTATGTATCAATCGTTTGCATACGGTTCAGGCAGTTCAGCCCATGCGATGACCTTTATGCCGTTTTCTTCAACAATTCCGCTGTCCTTTGCTGCCTTGAACCATACTGGAGACCCAGTGTATCTTGCCATTCTGACACTTTTTACCCCGTCATTAAAACGTATCGTGACAAGATAAAATCCACGTTCAGAGGGAAATCCGAGCTTCATATCATGCCACAGCTCCACATTTTCATGTTCGGGCAGATCATTTTCAGCTTCAATCCATTTTTCAGTCAGCGCAGTGCAGTTGTCGCAAAGTTCCTTTGCACCTATTGTCGTGAACGGCGCTTTTATTTCTTCACCGCATTTGTCACAGAAATGAACGATCATATCCACACCCCCTTAAATATCGCCCTTGGCTCTGTGCAGAGACTTGTCCGCATCGAAACCGTCAGGATATCTCTTGCGGAGCTTGTCAACATTCATCTGGAAAACAGTTTCAAGGTCATATCCGATAGCCTGAGCGCCTACTGCCAGATACCAAGCAACGTCCCCAAGCTCCTTTGCGATATGTTCCTTGTCAAACTCATGCCCCTGGAATGTTGCTTTCTTCACAATGTCGGCAACCTCTCCGCTCTCACCGCACAGTCCGAGAGCTGCATTTATCAGCATTCCGTTGTGTTCATAGTTCATGCCGCTTGCTGTGCGCATAGCTTCCTTCTGATATTCATTGATAGTCATTGTCTTTTCTCCTTTTCATCTTTTTTGTTATGTATTGGTTTTCCGCATTCAGGGCAGAAATTCAGCTTGATTTCATGCACTTCTGTTCCTCCGTGTGGACTTTTCAGCGTGACCTTGCCGTCCTTGAAGAAATGCGGGATTGAATAGCTGCACAAAAAACAGTGTTTATTTTCCATCTCCGTCAATCCCTCCAAGCTCAATAAGCTTGCTTTCATACCATTCTGCCTTTGAGATATCTTCCGCCCCGTTCTTCTTGTCCGCCCTGAAGCGGTACTTGTAAGCATTGCACATACAAAAATGCTTGACCGCCTCAACGCCAAACATGGCGAGCATTACATCTATGCACTCGTTCTTTCCCTGATAGTGTGCCGGGTGATCTACGTGTTCCTGTTTCTCGGTGGCTTTATTCGTCTTAATTTCTTCATACCAGCTTTTGCCCTTTATATAGCTATAACACCTGATTTTTGCCATTACTTTTTACCCTCTTTCTTGTCATCAATCAGTCTGTTCATGTACGGAAGCGTAAGTATCCATTCACAGAACCGCACCCATTCGTCCAGCTTGTGAGCTTTTCTGGAATGGTACATATTCATCAGGACTTCGTAATTGACCTGCACAGTCGCAAGTTGATTGTAGCTTGACGGCAGCAGCTGAATAAGCTGCCACCAGGCAGATTTGTCCTTGCTTTTCAGATAATATTCACGCTCTGCGTTCAGTGCTTTGATCGTGTCCTCTAAGATCATTTCAGAATGACCGTTAAGATGTTCGTGAGAAAAATCATCAAACACAAATTCCCTTGCCGCTATCATGTGCATTGTGGAGCAGGAATTGCGAACCGTGCCTACTTTGTACGTGTCCCATTCCTTCCACCAATACAGTGGAGCAGTGATATCCATTGTAACGTTTATCATGCGAAGATATTTCCTGTGATCTGTTCCTGCTTTGCAGAGCTTTCTCATAAGAGTAAGGTCATTATCGCCCACAATATAGGCATCGTCATATTTATTACACACGAATTGATTATCTTCATAATCGCCGTGGGGACACTTTTCACATTCCTTCGCATTGGCACAACAATAGCCTATACTGTCTGATTTACCCCAGCTGTTCTTAGGATTTCGCATTCCTCTTATAGCAGCTTCCCAGCCGTTGATCTCAACATCTTCAATTTTTATCATTTCCCGACCTCATTTCTCCAGTTGATACAGTTGGCTTTTTAGGATCTCCGTCCTTAAATATAATTTCATACATCACATCATTGTGGTATTCCCCATATCTGTCTCTGTAAGCATCGGTAAAAATAAACTTTTTACCGTTATACCTTTTACAAAACTTGTCATAATGACGTTCGACAGGATTACCACCAACCATTCGCCATTCAATACGATGGGGTTTATAATCTTTGATAATACGTCTTATTTCTCGCAGAATGTCTTTGCCGATAGTGGCATTATTCTTGTCGAAAGAATATAATCCAAAGTTACTAATACTTCTGTTGTGCATATCGTATGTATAACAAAAGTAGCCGATGACTTTGCTATTATCGTTATCATCAAGGATAGCATATCTATAATCCCAGCCATCGAATTTATCAGGTATTTCTGGAAGTTCAAAACCGTTCCAGCCCGAATAATAAGTCATTTCGTCATCGTATATGTGTTTCTTTAAGCCATTAAGAACTGCTTCCTTATGAAGCATTGCAGGTTCAAGCATTTATGTATCACCTCTCAATAAAATGTTTATTTGCTTGCAACAGCCTTTTCGGCTTCTTCACGGGTCAAAAATATCCTGTCGCCAATTTCATCAAAAGTAAAGGTCAACATATTGTCGTTCTTTTCATAGACAACATTCACATAGTTTTTACTGCCGTTTATGCCTATGTAAACAACCTTTGCTTTATATGGCTTATCTTTATCCCTTAAATACCAACCTTGCCACGAAACATTAGTGTAAACAGTATCACCAACCTTAACAGGCGGCACGATAACGCCGTTTTCAAGCAGATAATCGGCAAGAAAATCTCAAGCTTTTCTTTTGTTCGTGCATAAAGCTTCATATACAGGCTTCGTGTAAAATCCGTTTGTAATCAGCTCAACCAGCCTCTCCCTCTCAGTCATTCTCCCTCACCCCCGTCCATCTTTGCCCCGCAGGTGGGGCAGTATTTGTAGCAATCGCAGAACAGCTCGAAGGCGGTCATTCCACCATTGTCGCTTACATCGCAGGCCTCCCCGCACTCGCTGCACTCCGCCCAGGCCCCATCGGAAATGGGGATCCACCGCCCGTGCTTCACGGGTGTAACCGTTATTTCCCCGTCTTCTACTATTGTTTCTTGAAGAACTTCTTTGATAGCTTCAGGAAGCACTTCTAAACTAATAGACAACATATCATCTGAAAAGTTTGTCCTGCATACACCGAATTTAACGATAAACTCTTTGTCAATATTTACATTTCGTATTTCTGCCATTGTCAGCCCTCCTCACTCTTGCATCATCTTTGCCCCGCAGTGGGAACAATACGCTCCTTTGCAATAGTCCGCTCTAACGCCACACACCGAACATTTATATTGATTGATAAAGCCGTGATTTAACGTTCCATATCCACCATCGTCTATCCAATGCCCATGCTTAACAGGTGCAAAATCTTCTGTCGGGAATATTTCGATAACCTTTTTCAGGTGGTCAAACAGTAACGCTTTTGGCAGCGCCTTTGATTTCAGCTCTTCTATCGTGTCTATCACAAGCTCTTTGTCTATGTATTCAGCCATTGTCAGCCCTCCCATTTTCCGTTTCTTACAAACATTTTTCCGCTATCAACGTCTTTTACATATTCAAAAGCACTCGTAACAAATACTTTTGTACCAAAAATAGTGATAGCAAAATGACCTTCTCCGTAAAAGGTGTTATTTGTAATTGATTTGACCCCGCCCAGTCTATATGGTTCCGTTGAATTGCTAAAAAAAGGGGATTCATACTGTTTTAATTCAAGAGTCATTCTCACCTTACAAAACGCCCACACGGGGCAACAGCCTTTCGGACAATTTTTGCCTATATCCAGCCACCAAGCGTTTCGTGGTTTGGCACAAGGGTCATCAGGGTCAGTCCCAAAGCCAAAACGGACGTATCCGTCAAACACAGTTACTTCGTCCTCACCCAATTCACGCTTAGCGATTTCAATGGCTTCCTGCTCGGTGTAACGCTCCTTGCTCACAGCAACGGGGTAGTCACCAGTGAATCCGTCAAAATCAAATTTACTCATTATCACGCCTCCTGCAAAGAAAAGTTTTCCGTTGCTGGTGCAAGTCCGCTCTGTGCAACATCTGTTGCTGCAGGTTTCATCGCTCCTTTGAGAAGTTCCGGGGTATCATAGATATTGCCAATAACTTCAATTTGCCTCAGGTCCTGATAATGCCCAAATGGCAGGGTCTCACTTTCCGAGTAAACCAGCCCAAAATATGCTGTCCCGTTTCGCTGCTCAAAAACCACTTCGTGGATTGTATCGCCGTACCTTACGATATCCCTTTCAAAAATCTTGGTGCTGTTTTTATCGGTCATCCCTGTGTACTGACCAACAGTATTAGGGCTTACCTCAATACCTGTAACATCGTTATTCCTGCCGCTTGTGTTGTCCACGATACACAGGATATACCCGCCGTGACCATCAGATATATGGCGTAAATCTCCATATATCCATTTGTCCGCATCTACAGCCTTGCCTCTGAATAATATTTCACGCATCTTCCTCACCGCCCTCCAGCATATCGGAAAAATCATCAGATGAATTATCCTCCGCCTCAGAGTTATCATTGAGCTGATCCTGGAAAACAAGACGTGTCAGCACGCCGATAAATTCTATGGGGTCAACATTGTCTCCGGATATCTGAGTGTAAAATGCCTTGAACGCATAAAACAGGTCTGTGAGTATCGGTGTTGCATTGCCGTCCTCGGGGATATCAATTTTCCCAGCCGCATTGAGTTCACGGTCCTCTTCGCCACGAAAAGCGTCTGCAATAGCCGTTAAAAAAATGATCTTGTTTGCTATTCTATCCATTTTATTTTCCTCCTGTTATTTTTTGTTATCAATTTTTTTCGAATCTCCCGCAGCCATCACACACGCAATAACCGCAATTACATCTATACCGATGATAAAACCAACTATCATTCCAAATACAAAATCCATCACTCACCCTCCCTTGTTTCAAAAATATTCCCTATGACCTTGACGTTTCTGACATTACCCGTATCAATCCAGCCATCGTTGCATATTATCTCGTGAAAGCTTACAAACTTTCTGCCGCCTGCATATTCAAACGGAATTTCTTCATCACAGAACACACCAAATGCACCCGATAAAAGCATAACTTTTCCTTTGAAGTAGTTTATTCCGTCATTGTATTCAACAACGTCTCCCTCAAATATCATCGTTTCATCCTCGTCATTGACTGATGAATACCGTCCTACGGTCTCAGGTACCGCCGCATATAAATGGGGTGGCTCTACAATAGCAGCCTGTCCCAGCGGAAGATGGCATATATCGCCGATGATCCACTTGCCCTTTCGAGGTGTTTTGTTCACTGTGATATATTTGTCACCGCTTTCACAGATGCAAAACCCTCTGAATATCATGTCACTTATCTTGTTCATTTTCGCCCTCCACAGAAATACCGGTGATTTCCCTAAATACATCATTATCAAAGTTCGGAAGATTTCTGACAGCTTCTTTATCTTCTTCATCAAGGTTATCCCACATTATTTTGCAGGCAGTTTTGAAATCGACCGTCTTCAGATAGCCGCCTGTCGTCTCATGTTCAGGGTGTGCCGCCTTTTCCTCTGCTGACATATTCTCAGAATATATCCACCAAGAATTTTCATAATTCCAGTTAAGTATCTGAATGCCTGCAAGATTATAAATATCATCTCGCTGCATATTTGTGGGCTGATTGAACATATAAATCGTCTGCTGTTCGCTGTTTAAAAATCCTGTGCTATAATTGGTGCTGTTCCAGTCACCGCTGTTATAGTTACCGCTGTTCCAGTCACCGCTGTTATAGTTACCGCTGTTACAGTCACCGCTGTTCCTGTTACCGCTGTTCCTGTTACCGCTGTTATAGTTACCGCTGTTCCTGTTACCGCTGTTATAGTCACCGCTGTTATAGTTACCGCTGTTATAGTTACCGCTGTTATAGTTACCGCTGTTATAGTCACCGCTGTTATAGTCACCGCTGTTCCTGTTACCGCTGTTCCTGTTACCGCTGTTCCTGTTACCGCTGTTACACAATCCCGTACAGTTATTGCCTTCATTAACGATGGTTAAAAGTTCCATCCATTTAATTTCACGGACTATCTTGATTTTATCTGTTACCGATTTATCGCCTCGTGTTTCAACAAGTCCGATTGCCTCAACTTCGGCAACCTTATTGTTGCTATTAAAATTGTAATAGTTGAAGCAATCACTTGCTTTTCTGCAAAAGTGAAAACCTCTTCCGCACATCACAATATTTCCGTTGTGCGTAAACGTTTCACCAACCTTATACTGAAACCCTCTGCAAGTCCAGTCAGGATTAAAAACTTTATATCCTTTTATGCTCATATTATACCTCCGTTATTTATTTCTTTTATGCCGTTTATATCGTTCAGCAGTTCGCCTTACGTGTTCATATATGCCAATGCTTACTGCTCTTTCCTTGTTTTCGGCATCTCTGCGCTCTGCATTTCTCATTGCTTCTTCTTTGTACTCTTTACACCTTGAATGACAGGTCGCAGTCCGTTTTGTACAGTTGTGGCAGCAGCTCATATGTATATCCTTTCAATAATCCTTTAAAACTTTCATTTTCATTACACCTCTCAAAATCGATTTAAATGCCATTTTTAGGCGATTTAAAGTTATCAGGTAAATTACACTACCAAGCACCATAAAACGCCGTGTGCGGCATTATAGCCCTATCCTTGCGCTTTTGCTGTTCTTACAAAAGTGAAATCTGCTCACAGCGAGTAACACTTGCACAATTTCTCACAGCCTGCTGATACCATGTGTCTTTAAGCTCAACGCCTATCGCATATCGTCCAAGCTCCAACGATACAACAGCCTCAGAACCGATGCCCATAAATGGTGTAAGTACCTTGTCGCCAGGATTTGTCCATAAATTCAATGCCCTGCGAATAACAGTCAGCTGCAAAAGGCAGATGTGCTTTTCGTCTTTTTCGTCTCTCGCAGATTTCGCCTGCAATGTGTCCGATGGATTTATGTCAGTCCATATTGGAGAAGCATATCTCTGCCATACCGAAACAGGGAAGCTTTCGTTTGTGTGAGTGACAGGCTCAGGATTTGCTCCGGGCTTTCTCATAGCTATCAGATAATCGGGAATGCCCTGCCTGCTGAGCGTGCTGTCCTTTTTCAGCTGTTTGTGAAGCAGTCCCAGAGCCTTTGTCCTCTGCATTGCTATCACGGGGTCTTTCCAGATGCACACCTCGGAATGATAGATAAATCCTGCTTTTTCAAAAATGCGTATCAGATCACCTCTAAAATCTCTTATGCCGATAAATCCGTCACGCTCCTTTAATGTTGGAAGGTTCGTGCAGTGAACCGCCATTATCCTTCCGGGGATAAGCACCCTGTACAGCTCGGAAACTATAAATTCAAAGTGTTCATAGAACTCACTCTGAGTGCGGCAGTTGCCGAGATCCCTTGAACTGTTGCTGAATGTGTAAAGACTTGCAAAGGGCGGAGAGTAGATTGAAAAATGAATGCTGCTGTCCGGAATACCTTTCAGCACCTCGCAGCTGTCCCCATTGTACAAAGCCATATTATCCGTAATGTATTGATCTTTGACCTTCATGCCGTTTCACTCCTTAACCAGTCAGGTATCAGCATTTCTTCATGTGCGAAATAATTTTCAGTATTTCTGACTGTTGATTTTATATCCGCCACCAGTATATCCTTTGTGTGCTTTACAAGCTCAGAGGTCATCTTCAAGGCGTTTGCCTGCTTGCGTTCGATATTCTGCTTAACAGCACCCTCGCCGTCCGATATTACGATATGGACTGTTACCTTTGATTTCTGCCCGAACCGGTAACATCTGCGTATTGCCTGATAATATGCCTCAAAGCTGTCCGACAGCCCCACAAAAACCATGTTCGAGCAGTTCTGCCAGTTCATTCCCCAGCCTGCAATGGAAGGCTTTGATACAAGCACCTTTACATCTCCGTGAGAAAATCCAGTCATAGCACTTATCTTGTGTGCATCACTGTCAGCGCCTTTGACTTCCACCGCTCCGCTGATATATTCGGCGCATTTTCGGCTTTCATCGTTCAGATCGCACCATACAAGGCTCTGACCGTCATAGCTGTTAACTATCTCAGCCGCCTTCCTTGCCCTCTCGTCAATGCTGTTGCGTCTGTTTCTCTGCCTTTCCGATAAACTCTGAGAGGTCTGAGCAAAAAGAAGCATCTGCCCTTCATCGGTTTCAATATCATTGCTTTTGACCGTGTGTTCAATGATCTCCAGTTCAGGAAGGTCATATCCACCACATTCAAAACCAAGGTCAGAGGGCTTTGTCATGCAGCAGCCCCAGGAAGCTACCCATTCAAAGAAGCTGTCCTGTGCGTGACCTTTCAGCCTCCACAATGACGTGCTTCCGCCGTCATGAACAAAGAACGTGGCAAGCATCTCAGTCCTTGTCATAATGCCCAGAAATTCAGCGTGATTGCCCAGCTCCATAAAATCATTGGGCGAAGGAGTGGCAGTGCAGGCAAGCTTGTAGGGCGTGTTTCTGTAATTCTCGGTTATGTACTGCCTTGTTTTGCTTGATAATCCTTTCAGTATCGAACTTTCATCAAGCACAATGCCAACAAAAGCCGATGGTTCAAAGTGTTCCAGCATTTCATAGTTGGTTATGTTGATACCGACCCTGATATCTGACATCTCACGGCATGGATTTACCGATATGCCGAACTTTTCCCCCTCTTTTACTGTCTGATTTACTACCGCCAGAGGCGCAGCGATCAGTACGTTTCCGCCCGTGTGCCTGTGTACCTCGTAGGAAAACATCAGCTGCTGTAATGTCTTGCCCAGTCCGCAGTCCTCAAACAGCGCACATTTTCCCTTTTTAAGTGCCCACTTCACAATATACTTCTGCCATTCAAAAGCATTGTCGTTCAGTTCCTCTATCGGAACATCAAATCCGCTTGCCTTGACCACAGTAGCCTTGCTTTTCAGGAACTCCGTGTATTTAGAGCCCATATTCCTTTTCCTTCTTTCTGCCCGAACCCATCGGAGCTAAGTCAAGCTTAACTCTGCTAAGGTCAATGCCGTATTTTTTCACTATGTAAGCTTCCATATCAATACTGCTGACCTGCTTGCCGAATATCATTATAGGCTTTTCAAGCAGATCAATGATATCTTCGTAAAGCTTCAGCACATTTTCTTTGTGCCACTTGCGCCTATCAGCAATAAAAAGCACCGCAAGGATCATTGACTTTGCAATATCCTCAGAGCATTCCTTCCAGACGTTGTATTTATATACTTCATCTGCCCTTCTGTGTGCTTTCATTCCTCTATCACCTCCACTGTTATCACTGTCCGCTGGTTAAATTTATCACAGCCGCCCTTTTTCAGAATGAGATCAATGTTATCAAAAGAATCATCTTCGATAACGCCCGCTTTCCTCAGTCCGTCAAGAATAAACTTGCCGCTGTAATTGTCCGGGTCTCTGCGCCCCCTGGTCTTAAAGTAATACATCAGCGTTACCCTTGACCGCTTTATCGGCTTTGCAGGCTTGGGAGAGCATTCATATTTCACCAGTGCTTCCCACTGTTCCTTTGCCGCTTGATACCTGAACCTCTCATTCCGTCCGATGTACTTGTTGTTGCTTGGCGGAATGTCGTGTATAACGTACTTATAGACCATTTTCAAGCAGCTCCTTCACCGTCTCATATTTGCTTCGTCCGATGTCTCCACGTCTGTTTCTGCCCGATACGATTATCGGATAAGAACACATCTCGACTAATCGGCTGTATATCCTTGATTGGCTTAAAGGGGTCGTATTCGACCCGTTTATCTGTTCGCCGTTGCTCAGCGCCTTGATCTCTGAATTTTTAAGGTTCGTTGTGATAATGAGAGGCTTGCCGCTTCTGTATCTGGTGTCAATGATGTTATACACCAGTTCGCTCATGTATTCGGTGTTTCTCTCAGCGCCGATGTCGTCCAGTATCATCAGCTCAAAGCTGCATATATTGTCGATTGCCTGCTGCTTGTCTTTCAGCCCCCAGATCTCATTACAGATAGCAGTGATATTGTTCATATACACCGTGTATCCGTTTCTCAGAAGCTGATTGCCAATAGCGGCAGCCCTGAACGTCTTTCCCGTGCCCGCTTCGCCCGAAAACATGATGCCTACCTTCATTTCCTGCATTTTCGGAAAGTTGCGGCAGTAGTTCTCTTCTCGGATAAGCCGTGTATCGGACTTCTCAAAGGTCATCGTCCTGTAAGACATATCCTTGATGCCTATGCTGATATTGCGCTGTATTTCCGCTTCCTGCTGTGCCTGCTTTCGTCTGTTTTCTTCTTCCTCGACTTCTTTTGCTCTGCACTTGCACATCATGTTGACAAGAATATTTTTCTTTTCTCCCTTGATGGTGAGCAAAATCATTTTCTGTCTTGGAGAATTGCACTTCTCGCAGTATTCGATGCCGTCCTTGATATAGAAAGGGTCATCTGATTTGGCATTTTCGCTTATCTTCGTAAGATATTGCTCAATATCCATTACATACCCTCCCATGGATTGCCTTCAAAGCCATATCCTTTTTTCTCACTAAGCTTTGGAACGTTCGCCTTTTTGATCCAGTTTCTGATAGTCAGGTTGTGATTGGCATAGTGCTTATCCTTTCGGTTCTCCAGATATTCGTCAAGCTGCTTTATGTATTCAGCAGTGACCTTTTCGCCGTAATCTCCGATAAGCCTGTCATATTCTTCCGATGAAAGCATTACGTGCCTAAACTCACCGTGAATATGTTTTTGCGGTTTGGATTGCTTTGAAGCAGTGAGCTTTGGCTGTTCTTCTTCATCGGCTTCAACGCATATTTCCTTGTTTATCCTATCCTTACCTATCCTATCCTTACCTATCCTATCCTGCGTCAACGTTTCGTCCCGAACCCGTGACGAACCCGTGACGAACCCGTCACAGGGCAAAGAATAAGCATTATTTTCATCAACCAAAAGCATCGTTTTTTCGCTCTTGCACGCCGTTTCCCTGTAGGTATCCTTTCGGATATAATTGTGGATTTTCCAATGTCTTATGACCACAACACCGCTTTCAAAGGGGATAACAAACTGCTTTGCTATAAGCAGCTTCATGTCATCTTCCTTACAGCCGCATATTCGCATAATGGACTTGGGCTGATTGATAAATCCATCATCGTCCGCTCGCATTGCTAAGTGAAAATAAAGAAGCTGAGACGTAGCAGGCATATCGAGAAAGCAGTCACTGTCTATTATCGTTTTTGAAAACATTCTGCGATCTGCCATCTTGCCTGCTCCTTAAAACGGCAGATCGCCGTCACTGATGACCTCATCAAAGTCACTCAGATCATTTGCCGCAGACTGCTGATATCCACCCTGACTGCCCTGTCTGTTGCCCTGAGACTGACCGCCCTGCTGATATCCTCCGCCTGATGAACTCTTCGTTTCGCCAAATGAAACTCCATCGGCATAGACCTCAGTAACATAGTGACGTACATCGGGGTAGCGCTTGTCATCATATGTCCTTGTTCTTAACTCACCTTCCACAAGGATAAGTCTGCCTTTGTTGAAATAGCGGCACACAAATTCCGCTGTCTGCCTCCAGGCAACAACGTTGATGAAATCAGACTGCCTCTCGCCGTTCTGGTCAGCCCTTGCCCTTGTTACCGCAACGGTAAACTGGCACACCGAAACGCCGCTCTGTGTCTGTTTAAGCTCCGGGTCAGCCGTCAGCCTTCCCATAAGAATAACTTTGTTGATCGAACACGCTCCTAACATAGAAGCAACCTCCTTTTAGTCCGCCTGAGCTTTCAGCCCAAGCTTTTTGCAAAGCCACTCGTCAAGCGCAATACCGTAGATGTGATATTTTTCATCAAAGGTTCTTTGCCCCTCCGAATGGCATTCTTCATGATGCTCTCGGCATAGGGCTTCCGCCTGCATACCGATGTGAATAATGGCTTTGCGGTCACGACCCATGCCTACATGGTCAACATGGTGCAGATCAGCCCTTTTGCCGCATATAGCGCATACACGGTGTTCTATGCAGAAATACAGATATCGTCCTATATCGTCCGTTCTGCTTATTGCGCTTTCCGAAAGCGGTATGCCCCAAGAGATCGCAAATTCCAGTATGTAGGATATAAACTCTCTCGCTGTACTCATGTCGCAGTCGGAAAGTGAAAACTCTTCAATGCCGTTTTCCGCACAGAACATCCATTTCAGATGCTCTTTTATGTATTCGGGAACATCGCCGCTGTAAACCGCAATATCCCTTATAGTGGCATAAGCCTTTTTTCTCTGCTGGGCTGATATGCTCCTGCCGTCTGTAAGCGTTATCTCGCATTGCGTAATGCCCTGCTTCAAAAGCTTCCGTTCATCACTGTAGGGCGCTATGACGGTAAGAGCCTCGCCGTCATAGTCGTGCAGATACCCTACAAAATGCTCAATCATGATGCGCCTGCTCCTGCTTGTAGCAGCTCAGACACATTCCGTTGCAGTTCTGATATACCGTTTCAGCAGAAACAATAGTGCCGTCAGGTTTTTTCACGTTGGATATCTTCTTTCCGCACTTGGAGCAGGTAAAAGTCGGCGCACTCTGTTTCTTTTCACGCCCCTGCTGTCTGTTCTGCTGCTCTCTGTATTCGTCAGTGTCAGCGTCCTTTGTGTCGTCAATAAGGAACAGCCCATTGAGGGCGTACTTGCGAGCATACGAACTCGCTGTGCCTGTTACCTGGCTTTCGTCCATGCCCTTTTTGTCATCGGGTTCTCTGGCGAATGCTGTTGTGCAAAGACCCGTGCCGCTGCCGCTGACATCACACAGTCTGGCGGTAGCTTTGATATATATTCTTGTGCCTATCATAACAGGCTCGTCCGATAACATCAGCATTATGCCATACTTTGCGCACAACGGCTTTACCGCATTGAGAATATCCTCGCATGACCTGTAGTTATACTTACCGAAGCTGTTGTACTGCCCTTTGGGGGCTTTAAGCTCCGCCTGGATCATGGTCACACGTTCCAGGAAAGATAAAGAAGCTTTGCTTTCTTCCATCACGTCTCGCTCCTTTCGTCACGTATCATAAATTCGCCCGGGGCCTCTTCCACATCAAGACAGCTTACGACCTCGCCGTTGCTGTCAACGACCACATCGCCCGATATCGTCAGGGTCTTTTTAAACTCTGCCCAGTCAACAGCCTCAGTATGCTTTACGTATTCAGGGGAATGCTCCTTTACGTATTCCAGAAGCTTTGTATCGTCCTTGACTATCTTGACTACGGGCTTTTTGAGAATAAGAGAGCCGCTTAAAAGCCTGTAACTCTCCTGTGTCTTGCTCTGCTTCCTCTTGACGGTCAGCATATATTCTTCAAGAGCTTTTTTGAGATACCCCGTGCGTGAAGTAAAGCGCTTCTCCGCCGCCTCGACCTTATCCATAATAACAGCGATCTGACTGTCTGCCAGAGCTTTCAGTCTTTCAAGCTCTGCCTTTTCGTCAAATATCTTCTGCAAAGCCCATTCGGCAGCATTATCATCTCTGATAACAAAACCTTCCTTGATTTCTTCCTCCATTATCTTCACTCCTTGTCATTCTTCGGGAACTTCGTCATCAAACTCCCTGTCATCTTCTTCATCGGTCAGCCATCTCTCTTCGGCACGCCTGAGAGCGGCTTCGTTGCGGAGATAATCAGAAACTGAGATCTCCATCTGTGATATCCTCCTTCTTCTCTGCCTTGTCTGCTGTCTCCGTTGCGTAAGGTTCGCCTACAATGGCAAATATCTCTTCCTTTGTTATGGAATATTTGCTTGAACTTACGTAGTTGAGAATACAGTCAAGCTGTGCAGCCTTTACGGTAAGCTCGTTATTCTTCTTGATAAGATCCGTGATAAGATTTGTTGTTGCGAGGTTCATAATAATTACCTTCCTTTCGTTATTCTTCATCATCGGGTGTGTCCATAGCCGTTCTGATGTTATCAAAAAACTGCCACAGCATAAATATTGTCAGAATAACTACTATACCAATGGCTGAAATATGATATATCAGCTCAAAAAGCACGTCCATGTTTTCACACCCCTTCAATCCGCTGACCGCACCTGATACAATATCGCATATCGTATTCGTTCAGCAGTTCACTGTTAAATTCCGTACCGCAGCACAGGCATTTGCCAAAAGCGCCGTCATCTGTAGCCTCTTTCGGAAGCTGCTTTTCAAGCGCCGCAAGAATGCACTGCCGCTTGTCATCGGGCATCTGTCTTGTTTCGATGTATCCGATGCTTGACTTTACAAGAGCTGGTCTGAGAATGCTCATTTTTACCACCTCTTTTCTTTTTGCATCGGTATTCGTAAGGCTTGACTATCTTCTTGCCCTGTTCGTACCGTGTGCAAAGATCATCTGGCGGACAGTTCCGCTTTTCTCCCGTGTTAAGAATGTAGTCGCATGACCATTGCCCGAAAGCCGAAAAATAGGTACCACGATGTATGCAGCTTTCGCACTTCATTGTCTCACCTCATTTCAGCTTGTCCCCGTAAACATTCTTTATCTGCCTGAGTTCTTCGCAGAGCTTGTCAATATTGCGCTTGCCTATGGGAAGAGCAATGACCTTCTTTTCGCCCACAATATCCACCAGAGTGAGTTTGCCTTCTTTGATACCCCACAGCGTGGAAGCCGATACGGCGCTTTCAATAACAAAGAAGCCTGCTTTCTCCATGCTTTTCGCCACTGAATGAGCATTGACCGTTCCGCTCATTTTCCCTTCACCTCAACATTGCACCCTGAGCTTTCAAGCCGCTGAATGGATTTGATGCAGTCATCAAGCCGCATTTCATATGCGCTGTCAATAGATGAGAGCTTCCATGTCCTGCCGTTATCTTCCGATGTGTAGTCAGCTACCGTTATGCGGTCACTGTCTTTCTTTCTGCGAAAAGCTGCCCTGAAAAGCCGAGGAGCGCTTTCACTGTCTATCGCCGTAACGGTCATTCCGCTTTCAAGAATGATCTTGAGCTGTTCTGCACTCAACATTTCAGATACCACCTTCCGTTGTCAGCTTCGCCTATGAACACCCACGCACCCGGTACAAAGAAAATAGGTCTCTTCGGGTGGTTCAAAGCGCTGTTGTAGATAACTGTTGCCGTTTCAACAGGTTCATCATCGCTGTTGTATTTGCAGATGACCTTCCCTTGCTTGTCCTTGCACATAACGCTTATCATGACTTACACCCCCTTAGAAACTTGCCTTGCAGTACCAGCGGACAAAAAGCCCTGTCGGTATAAGAAAAGTGTTTCTTGATTTGCTTCCTTCTCTCCAGAACAGTCCGAATGTCTGGTTTTGTACGATCGCTGATCTAACGCTTGCAGCCGTACAGCCGAAATGCTCGGCAAGATGTTCTACAGGGATCTTCTCAGGATATTTCTCAATGGTGTCACTGACCCACTGATTATCCTTTTCGATGAAGTTAGAAAGAACATCATTATTCATCTTCATCACTCCGTATATCAACGTTCTGTGCCGCATAAAGAACCATCTGAGTTGCTATATACGTCATAGACAGCCCTGTCTCTGCCTCTATGGCAGATATTGCATTGTAGGCTTTTGCACTTACCTTGACCGTCTGCGCCTGCGCCTTTTTTGAAGGTTTGCGAAATATCAGTTTTTCCATTGCCCGAGAGCCTCCTTTTTTAGCTTGTGCGTCCGAGAAGATAATCTGTAGTTACGCCAAACAAATCAGCAAGGGCAATCAGGTCGGAAGCTCTAAGGCTCTTAAAACCTGTGCTTTTCATGTTATAGTATGTCTGGCGAGGAATGTTGGCATTGTCGCACATTTCTTCTATAGTCATATTTGCCTTTGCTCGTTCAACTCGAAGAACATCCTCAATTTTAGTAACTGCCATTTTATTACACCCTTTCTTCTAATATTTAGTAATACGTTTCGTGTTACTGTATGTATATTATATAACACATTTTGTATCACTGTCAATAGTTATAATAAAAAAAATGCTACAAAATGTATTGTCAATTTTTATGCTATTTTACAACCGTAAAGTGATACAAAATGTATTGACTTTGGTACATTTACGATGTATAATATAGTAGTAAAGGGGGTGATACATATGGCATATTCAAAAATCAAAGAACTAAGAGAAAATCATGGATTAACGCAACTACAGGTTGCCGAAAAGTTAAATATACCGCTTTCTACATATCGCAGTTATGAAACAGGCGTAAGAGAGCCAGGAGTGGATATATTGATAACGCTTTCGGAATTATACGGCGTTACTACTGATTATCTCTTGGATCATAAACCAAAACTTACAACACTAAGTTTCCCAGAAATCAAGCACATCAAAAAATACCGTGCACTTGATGAACACGGTAAAAAGATGGTTGATTTTGTGACCGATACGGAATATGAGCGAATGTGTGAGCAAAAGAACACAGACACACATTCCGATTATACCCAAAGTATCGCAGCAGGCGAAGGTTCACAGGGCTTCAAAAAGACAAAGGTGGTTGGTAAATTTGCAGACCAAGTCGCAGAAATCGAAGAAACCGCAGAAGATGACCCTGAACGACCTTTATCAATTTGCAGAAAATGATAACGATATTACAGTTATCTCCGCCGAATGTGATGAATACAAGGCGCTTTCCCTGCTTACGCCTCGGGGAAAGTGCTTCATCGGCATGGACTACAACGAGATAAAGACCGAGAGGGAAGAACGCCAGTATCTCGCTCATGAGATAGGGCATTGTGTCAAGGGGGCTTTTTACAGTCCCGAGGCAGATATCAGCACCATTTTAAAACAGGAACACAGGGCAGATGCAGAGGCTATAAAATATCTCGTCCCGAAAGAAGAACTTATAGAAGCTCTCAAAAGCGGGCTTACAGAGATATGGCAGCTCTGCGAATATTTCGATGTAGATGTGAAATATATCCGCCTTGCGTACTGGGAATATTTTGATAAGATCATATGATACAGTTATATAATAGACAGTAAAGGAGAAATTATTATGGGAGTTTGGAATTGTCCTGATTGTGACTACAAGAACAGCGATTCGAGTAAGACCTGCGCTTCCTGCGGAGCATCACGCCCGGGAGCTTACAGAGTAAATGCCGGCGCCACTACATGGAAATGCCCTAAGTGCAATACCTCCAACAGCACAAACGTCAGCAAATGCTTCAAGTGCGGTGCTTCAAGATACGGTGATACCGTCCGCACTCAGCACGAAGAACCCGAAGAGCGCAAAGGCTTTCAGGTGAACAGTAAAGTGGCAGCGGTTTGTATAGCCGTTGCGGTTGTGGTCGCAGTAGGCTCCGCCATCAACAGAGCTTCCACAAGCAGACCCTCGGTTCAGTCAAGCACAACTTCCGTGACTACCGAAGCGACCACAAAGCAAGAAAAAAAGAACTCAGCTTCAAAACCGAGTTCTTCCTCAAAGCCATCTGCCCTGATTAAATATGCCGCTGACGAAAATAATATATCTGTCGATGATATTTCCGAAACAGAGGCAACCGGCGATGGTAAATATATGGTTACTGTCTATATCAGTCAAAATTCCACGCTTTCCAAAAAGCTTTCAGTAAGAGCAATGCACAACGATATATGTTCCTTGATAGAACCGCTTCAGAATTGCAGCAAGCTTGATACCCTTACGATCTTTGTTCAGGGCAATTTTGTTGACAGCTACGGAAAAGAGTCCAAAGACACTGTAATGCGTGTGAATTTCAATGCTTCTACTATAAACAAGATAGATTTTTCAAGTGATTATTGGGATAGCAGTAACATCCCCGATGTTGCCGATGGATATTGGCTGCATAAATCATTACAAGAATAAAAAAATCCCCGCCCAGCGCTGGAACACCGAACGGGGAGCAGGATATGTAAAATACACACCCAAAGCAAGTATATTTTACCATATCCTCCCGAAAATGTCAAGGAGGAATTTTTATGCCAAGACCCAAAAAACAAGCCCCAAACAGATCAGACGGAAGATTTGAATATAAAGCCATCATCGGTAAGTCCTTTGACGGCAAGCCTATCCGCAAGAGCTTTTACAGCTATAAAAGCCTTGCAGATGCCAAGGCAAATGCGCAGGAGTATATTATTTCTAAAGAAACCGCATACCGATCAGGAGAAGCGTTTATCCAGAAGAACTACACTTTTGAAGAATGGGCGCTGAAATGGCTCGAAGTATATAAGCGTCCGACCGTTACGGAAAATACATTTATAACCACTTATCAAATACCTGTCAAAAATCATCTTATACCCTATTTTGGGAAAGCAGAGTTGCAAGATATCAAAAACGTAGATATCCGCAACTTTTTTTCCAAAAAGCAGCGGACTGCATCGGCTTCATTGCTCCATAAGCTGAAAATAACCTTGTCAGCCATCTTTGAAGCCGCCATTGAAAATGATCTGTGCGTGAAAAATCCCGCAAAGAATATTGAATACCGAAGCGCCGTTGAGAAGAACGAGAAGAAGGTCTATTCCGATGAGCAGATCCGCCAGGCAAAGGATTTCTTCTTTAACGATATGCCCGAAGCTTTCTTGCTTCTTGATACGGGGTTGAGACGTGGCGAAATGCTGGGGCTTATGTGGAAAGATATCAACATAGAAAACAAAACTTTATCCGTCAACAGATCTATTGCAGATAAAAAGGGCGGAGGCATAGCCATAATGCCGCCAAAGTGGGAAAGCTACAGAACTATTCCCATATCGGAAGAGCTGATACGACTTCTTGAAACTCTACCCCACAATTCAATGTATGTATTCCCGAACGTTAACGGTCAGATTGCCTGCCCGCATAACTGGTCGCAGAAACTGAAAAGGCATATGGCAGCACTGAATGCTCAGTACCCTTCAATCCCCGTGCTTACAGCCCATGAACTGAGACACACCAGAGGAACGGAGCTGCGTCGCAGCGGAGTTGACATATACACAATTCAGAAGTTAATGGGTCATAGAGATGTGAATGTGACGGCAAACATCTATGTCCATGATGATACCGAGACAACTCGTAGGGCTGCGAAGATAATCTGACGACAAACTGACGACAACTAACTCCCACTAAGTCCCACTAAGTGCCACTTAATATTTTATAAAAATCCCTATAGTGCGCTGTTTATGGCTATAATGCGATGCTTTTTGCATTACTGATTTTTTGACTTTTAATCAAAGGGTCTGGGGTTCAAATCCCCAATGGCTCACCAATGTATCCGCAAGCCTTTTCGGTTTGCGGATCTTTTGTTATATGATATAAAAACAGCGCTTTGCCTTATAAAAGACAGAGCGCTTATTTATTGAGCGGTTGTTTGCTTTCTTTTATCGCTGCTTTAGTATCCTCATTTGGAGCATCTGATATACCGAAGCTCTTTAAAAGCATCATAAGTGCTTCGATCTGTTCATCGTTAAGCTGGTCGATCATGAAATGAACACGGGTTCTTACTCCCAACAAACGGTTACAAAACCATTTCCATTGCCTACATTTGATTACAGGTATTCTTTTCCTCTTGATACTTTTTCATGCAGATGATATAATCAGAATATAACATAAACTCAGTCATAAAGAAAGGATACCAATATGAAAAAATTCAGACTTATTGCCGCTGCAATGGCGGCTGTTATGTGCATATCCGCAGTGCCCGTGTCCGCAGTGCAGCACGGCTGGGAAAGCGGCGAGGGAACAGGCAGATATATCCTCCATGACGGAGCGGCAGCCACAGGCGTTATGAACATCGACGGCGTAGTATATCGCTTTGATTCTTACGGCAGCTGCCTTGGCAGATACACCGGCATCGGCAGGAAAAACGGAGTTATCCGCTATTACCGGGACGGCATTATGTTCACAGGCGGCTGGCTGAAGCTTTCGGGCGGCACATATTATTTTGACCGGAACGGCGTGGGAGCTGTGGGCATTGTGACCATAGACGGCAAGCAGTACAATTTCGGCTCCGACGGCAGGCTCACCGATTCCGTCAACCCATTTTCCGTGACCGCCGACAAGCAGCTTATCGTTATGGGAAACCGTGATAAAATAAAGTTTACATTCACCGCAGAAAACATCAGCGGCACTGCCTATATGGGCGAGATAACCGAGCTGCAAAGATATTCCGACGGCAAGTGGTACAAGGTAAAGCCCTCGGACAGCTATGTCGTTAATGATGTAGCATATGAGCTGGGAAATGTGGGCGACCCATACTATTATAATAGTTCAGCCGATGTGTATTTCACTCCCGAGGCGTATTCCAATAACCTTACTGCGGGCAAATACCGCATTGCCCAGACTATTTATACCGACAACGGTCAGAAGCGGCTTTTCTGTGAGTTCAGCATCGCAGATCGGGCAGCGGTAAGCACTTCTCAGCCAAGCTATGATATTATGTCAACCGAGAGAATAGATATCAGCGGATATGCCGTCAATGCAGGGGAGTATTATGCCGAGGCGCAGGGGCTTTATGTGTATAATGACGACACCGATGAATGGGACAGAGTAGAGCCTAAAGAGACCGACCGTCCTTTCGTTTCCGATGTGCTTTTATCATCGGGTGACAAGATAAACTGCTTCCTTGATCTTACCCGCTACAGCCGCACAAGGCTGAAATCGGGCAAATACCGTGCGCTTATCGCCGACAATATTTCCTGCGAGTTTGAGATGACAAATCCCTATGACGTTTATGCGGAGCAGTTTGAGCCTGAGAAAAGGGGCAAGAAGCAAATCGTCATAACCTTTGTGAACACCACCGACAGCGACATCACCGTAAAGGGCTATGGCAAGCTTATGCGCCAGGTAAGGGGCAAGTGGATTACTGTCACAGCAGGAAAGGCTCTGGATACCGAGGTTACTGTTCCTGCCATGCACAAGTGGGAAAAGACCATGGTGCTCAATAAATATTACAGTGCTTCCGACCTTAAAAGCGGCAGCTACTGCATGAAATTCCCCACCGCAAGCGGCGGATATGTGTATGCTTATTTTGAGCTGAAGTGATGAGTGAAATAGAAAAGCCGTCCTCGTGGGCGGCTTTTTTCATATTCTTATGCAGGAAGTCATGACAAAATTAACTATTAGTTCTTGCAATCGGTGCCGTAATATGTTATAATTAAACAAATATGCGAAAATTACCGTGTAATACTAATCTTCAATCGCTCTATAGGCAAAGCCGACAGATGAAATAAGACCAGTCAAGGAAAGCGACCGCAGGCGGGCTTGCCGCCCGGCAAGGGAGCTTGACGAAGAATGGGCTTATTTCAGCCGAGGATTTGTCTGTAGGTTGATTGAAGATTAGTATAAGGCAATTTTCACCGAAAGGAACGAAGATCATGATAAGATCAGGAAAAGGAAGATTTCTGGCTCTCCTTTCTGCCGCTGTGATATCACTGGGTTCGGTAACGGCATTCGGCTCGGATATCACCGTTCAGGCAGCAATGAACACGTCGGAATTTGCTTCGGGATACTCGTATCCCACTCAGATGAGAGGGCTTACCGCTTTCCAGTTAGTCTCCGATATGGGCGCAGGCTGGAATCTGGGAAATTCCCTTGAATCGTCCGACAGCGAGACCAACTGGGGCAATCCCAAGACCACCAAGTCCATGATAGACGCTATTGCAGCAAAGGGCTTCACCACCCTGCGTGTACCCGTAAGATGGGACGACCACTACTCCGACTCATCCAAGTACATAATCAGCGCCGAGTATATGGACAGAGTTGAGACCGTGGTAAACTATGGCCTTGCAAACGGAATGTACGTTATCCTTAACGTTCACCACAACGACCTCCAGGCCGCTGTTTCATCAAGCACATCGGCTCAGAACAAGATATCCGAGGAGCTGGCTGCTATCTGGAAGCAGATCGGCACACGCTTCAAGAACTATGGCGACAAGCTCATTTTTGAGGTAAACAACGAGCCACGCTGCGGCGAGGACTGGACAGGCAACGCAAGCTACTACAAGTGCGTAAATGCCAACAATGAGGCTGCCCGTGCAGCTATCAGAGCCACAGGCGGCAACAACGCCAAGCGCCTTATCATGCTCCCCACCTACTGCGCATCGGGCGATGCTGCCAAGGCTGAGGCATGGTCGAACACATCGGGTGACAGCATGATCGCCGCTTCTATCCACGCATATCTTCCCTTTGACTTTGCGTTCTCGGGCGACGGTCACAAGGACTGGCAGGCTTCCGACCTTACCGAGCTGAGCGGCTTCTTTACACGTATGTACAACACCTTTATCAGCAAGGGCGTTCCCGTTGTTATCGGCGAGTTCGGCGCCACAAACAAGAGCAACACCGCCTACAGAGAAAAGTATGCAGGCATATATGCTTCGCTGGCAAGGCAGTTCGCCGCACAGGATATCCCCTGCGTATGGTGGGACAACAACTGCTTCGGCACAGGCAGCGAGAACTTCGGCATCTTCAACAGAGGCAGCAGAAGCTTCACCTACGGCGGCATTGCCGATGCGCTTGTTGCCGCATACAACGGCGACCCTCAGTATGAGACTGCCACAGGCGGAGAAAACGTGCTTTTCTCGGGCACAGGCACAAGCTCAAATTACGGTCAGGCAGTATCCTTTGACCCCGGCGCAATAACAAGCCTTTCAAGCAGCGACAAGATATACTGCTCATATTCATCTTATGGGGATATCGAATTTATCCTCCAGAGCTTTACCGACAGCAGCAGAGGCTGGATACAGGTAGCTCCCGACAGCGCATCCAACGGCACAGCGGTATGGTCAGTATCAAGTCTCAAAAGCGCATTCGGCGGCTCCTTCTCAGGTCTTGGCAAGGCATACATCGGCGACAGAGGCTCTTCTCTTACCGTTACAAAGGTGTATGTTCCCGGCGGCACTGCTCACACTCATGTTTATAACGGCAAATCGGCAGTTGCCCTTGAAGCCACCGCCTACACAAAGGGCAGAAAGCAGATATACTGCTCCGTAAGCGGCTGCACAGCCTACAGGATAGTTACCGTTCCCAAGCTTGACTCCACAAGACCCGTTATCACAAGCGTTACCGCAGGCACCGAGCAGGCGACTGTTGCATGGTCAGCTGTCAGCGGAGCCACCAAGTACGAGGTGTTTACATATCTTAACGACAAGTGGACTTCCCACGGAACCACCACAGCCTGCAATATGACCGTCAAGAACCTTACAGGCGGCACAAGCTACGGCTTTGTTGTAAAGGCGTATGTAAACGGCAGCTGGTCGGGCATTTCCAACATGGTATATGCAACTCCCGTTAAGGCAGCCGTTCCCAGACCTGTTATCACAAGCGCAAATGCAGGCACCGAGGAAGTTGCTCTCACATGGAGCGCAGTTCAGGGCGCTTCCCAGTATGCAGTCTATACCTATCTTAATAATAAGTGGGAGCTTAAAGGAACCACCACAGCCTGCAATATGACTGTCAAGAGCCTTACAGGCGGCACAAACTACGGCTTTGCAGTAAAGGCTTATGTTAACGGCGAGTGGTCAGACCCCTCCGATAAGGTATATGCAACACCCAAGGCTTGTGAGATACCCAAGCCCGCAATAACATCGGCAAAGGCTCAGGACGGCTCAGTTTCGCTCAGCTGGAGCACCGTCAGCGGAGCTTCACAGTACGCAGTTTATTACATCACAGGCGGCAAGTGGCACAACGCCGGAACAACAACTGCCACTGCAATGACCGTTTCGGGACTTACAAACGGCACAAAATACGGCTTTGCAGTAAAGGCATACGTCAGCGGAAAGTGGTCGGCGATCACCACCGCAGATATTGTTTATGCCACACCTGAGGCTGCGGTAACAAAGCCCGTTATCACCAAGGCGCAGGGTCAGGACGGCAGAGTTGCCCTGAACTGGACATCCGTTAACGGTGCAACAAACTATGCAGTTTACACATATCTTAACGGCAAGTGGTCGCTGGCAGGCTACAGAACAGCAAACGGTATGTATGTAACAGGACTTACAAACGGCGTTAAGTACGGCTTTGCGGTAAAGGCTTACGTAAACGGCAGCTGGTCGGGCGTAACCTCCGCAGATATTGTTTATGCAACACCTGTCGGAGCATCGGTAAAACCCGTTATCACCAAGGCGCAGGGTCAGGACGGCAGAGTTGCCCTGAACTGGACTTCCGTTAACGGTGCAACAAACTATGCGGTTTACACCTACCTTAATGGCAAATGGTCGCTGGCAGGCTACAGAACCGCCAACGGAATGTATGTAACAGGTCTTACCAACGGCGTTAAGTACGGCTTTGCGGTAAAGGCTTATGTAAACGGCGCATGGACAAACATCGTTTCTTCCGACATTGTATATGCCACCCCCGCTGCCGACAAGGCAGACGTGATGTATGCTGACACCGAAAGCTTTATTTCCGATAATATCTTTGATATCGGCATTGATGACATAGACATCAGCTTACCTGATATTGCATAAATAAAATTATATCAATAACAACAAAGTCCGCACCGAAAACTCGGTGCGGACTTTTTAATTGGCTTATCACACATAAATTTTATCTAAAACAAAATCCGCACCGGTTTTCGGTGCGGATCTTGTTTGGAAAATAGAATGAGTATAATAAGGTATAAGGGGTTGTCTTATTTAAGCAGCTCTTTGAATCTCTTCATGGCTTCCTGCGTATTCTCATAGGTGCCGAATGCGGTGAGCCTGAACCAGCCTGCGCCGTTCTTTCCAAAGCCCTCTCCTGGTGTGCCTACCACCTGAATTTTTTCAAGCAGATAATCAAAGAACTCCCAGCTGCCCATATTGTTGGGGCACTTGAGCCAGATATAAGGAGAGTTGATTCCTCCCGTGAACTTTATGCCAAGCTCGGTAAGCGTATCTGCCATGAGCTTTGCGTTTCTTCTGTAGTAGTTGATCGCCTCGTGGGTCTGCTTCTGACCATCGGGAGTGAACACGGCTGCTGCGCCGCACTGAACGGGATAGGAAACGCCGTTGAACTTGCTTCCCTGTCTGCGTCCCCAAAGCTGTGCTATGCTTACTTCGGAGCCGTCGGAAGCCTTTACGATAAGCTCCTCTGGGATAACGGTATATCCGCATCTGGTTCCTGTAAATCCTGCTGTTTTGGAGAGCGAGCACATCTCGATAGCGCACTTCTTTGCACCCTCAACGCAGAAAATGCTTCTGGGGAGCGCAGGGTCGGAGATAAATGCCTCATAAGCGGAATCGAAGATGATTATTGCTTCATTTTTTAGGGCATAGTCCACCCATATTTTAAGCTGCTCCTTTGTATAAACGGAGCCTGTGGGATTATTCGGTGAGCAGAGATAGATGATATCCGCATGGACATTCTCATCGGGCATTGCCGCAAAGCCGTTCTCCTCGTTGGAATCCGCATAGATTATATTTCTGCCGCACATTGTGTTGGAGTCAACATAAACGGGATATGCGGGGTCGGTGACGAGAATGGTATTTCCGTCGCCGAAGATATCCACGATATTGCCGCAGTCTGCCTTTGCGCCGTCGTTTACACGAATTTCGGAAAGCTCCAGTGAAACGCCGAAGCTCTTGTAATAATCGGCGATGGCCTGCTTTAAAAAGTCATAGCCTGTGCCGCTGTCCTCATAACCCTTGAAGGTCTCCTTAACGCCCATTTCGTCGGCACCCTTTTTGATAGCCTCAACAACAACGGGAGCAAGGGGCAGGGTAACGTCGCCGATGCCCATTCTGATAAGGGGCTTATCGGGGTGAGCTGCGGAATATGCCTTTATTTTCTTTGCGATATCAATGAAAAGGTAATTTTTCTTCATTGTAAGGAAGTGTTCGTTGATCTTTACCATTGTGATTTTCCTTTCGTTCAGACATCTATCTCGCCTGTGAATACGGTCTCCGCAGGGCCTCTCATAAGAACAGTGCCGTCAGATTTGTAGGTGATGAAAAGGTCGCCGCCTCTGAGCTTAACGGTTATCTCCTTGTCGTGGGGGAAATATCCGTTGAGTACCGATGCAGCCGTTGCGGCACAAGCACCTGTGCCGCACGCCCATGTCTCTCCCGAGCCTCTTTCCCAGACTCTCATCTGCATGGTGCTTTCATCAAGAATCTTTATAAATTCGGTGTTCACTCTTTCGGGGAACAGGGGGTGATTTTCAAAGGAAGGGCCTATTTTTTCAAGCTCCAAGCTGTCAACATCGTCAACATAGGTGACAGCGTGGGGGTTGCCCATGGAAACGGCGGTGATGAATACCTCTTTGCCGTCAACGGTGATAGGCTTGTTTATAAATGTATCGCCGCTTACATTCATAGGAATGTCCGCAGGCTTCAGAACAGCTTTGCCCATATCCACCAGCACGGTCTTGACCTTGCCGTTTTCGGGATAAAGGGTCAGCTTCTTTATTCCGCTTCTTGTTTCGAGAGTGATGCTTGTCTTATCGGTAAGGTGGTTATCATAGACAAACTTGCCTATGCAGCGTGTGGCGTTTCCGCACATATTTCCCTCGCTGCCGTCGGCATTGAACATTCTCATTCTGAAATCCGCCTTGTCGGAGGGCATTATAAGCACAAGTCCGTCGGCACCTATGCCGAAATGGCGGTCGCTGATGATCTCGGAAACTCTTTCGGGGTCAGCCACGGTCTCCTCAAAGCAGTTCACGTAAACATAATCGTTGCCGATGCCCTGCATTTTTGTAAATTTCATAACTGCAAGTCCTTTCGTTATCTGTATTCATATGTCTTTAGGATATCCGCTGCCACCTCGGTGAGGGTTACACGCTGATCCATGGCACGCTTCTGTATCTGGCGGTGAGCTTCCTTCTCGGATATTTTAAGATACTCGATAAGAACGCATTTTGCACGGTTCACAAGCTTCATCTCATTTACCATGTCACGGAGCATTTTGTTTTCCGAACGCAGGTCGTCCATTTTGTTCTTCATAGCTGCGGCGCAGCGTATGGAGTTCACAGCCAGCTCCCTGGGAGATGACTTTGGAAGTATCACTGCCCCTGTGCCCGAAAGCTTTGCGCACACCTCGTCATATACCTTGGTGGGAACGAATATCACCTGACAGACATCGAATGTCTTGCTTATATAAGCGGCAGTCTCGGCGCCGAACTCCCCCTCAAAGGGGAACACCGAGATGACCACGTCATAATCATGCTCAGCGCAGAGGTCACGGAGATTTTTTCCGCTTGTAACGGAAACATCGGTAAGCCCTGCTTCAAGTACCATTGATGAAAGGCTTGCCTTTGTATCGTCGGATACGGCGGCTATCAGTGCTTTGTTAGCAGTCATAAAGGGCAGCTCCTTTCATTTTATTGCGGAGATGTCGGCTTTCAGCGCACATAATGGCAACATCTCCGCATTATCATACTATATACATTATACAGCCAAATGGGAAAATATGCAATAGCAAATCAGTTGTTTACATACAGCTGCTTGTAGGGATTCTGAGTGTTGGGGATAAGCTTGAAGAAATGAGCGGAAAGGATATCGTCGGTATTGCCGCCGAAAGCTGCGGTATATTTGTCAACATCGGCTCTTATCTCTTCCTTGTCAGCGTCGGTAGCGTCAGTTACCATGACCTGAGCGGGAACGTGGGGAACAACATCTGTGCGGATATAAATTGCTCCGCCGTGCATTCCTGTGCCGCAGAATGAGCCAACGGGGCAGATATCCTCATAGCCCAGACCCAGCACTACTATGCGTCCGCCTGCCTGATATTCCGCAAGGAAGTCGCCTACCTTGCCGCCGATGACCAGCACGGGCACCTTTTCCATATACTGCTTCATATGAATGCCTGCACGGTAGCCTGCATTGCCCTGAATGAGAATCATTCCGTCTCTCATGCCGTAGCCGGGAGCGTCGCCGCAGTTGCCGTGAATGGTGATGGTTCCGTCGTTCATGGTATCGCCCGTTGCATCCTGAGCGTTGCCGTAAACGGTGATATTGGACTGGGTAAGGTATGCGCCCAGAGCGTTGCCGGGAACGCCGTGTATCTCAATATTCTTGCCGATACAGCCGCTTCCGATAAATCTCTGACCCAGGCAGTTTTCTATAACAATGTCCTTGTCCTTGGACAGCCTTATTTCCTGATTAAGAAGTCTGTAATGCAGATCTCCCGCAGTAATCTTAGTCATTTCCGAAACCTCCTGCAAGCTTTTCATTTCTTCTCGTCCTTGAGAATGCCATAAGCATGGGATTTCTCTTGAGGGCTTCAAAATCCACTTCATCAAGGGGAATGTGCTCCTTGATAAGTGAAGTGTAAATTCCCGCTCTGTCTATCTTGTTGCCCATGAGGATAAAGCCCTTGAGAGCGTTGTCACGGGTAACGAGCTTCTTGTAATTGTTGCCGTCATGCTCCACATAAGCCCCGCCGTCGTAGCAGCCTGCGGTGATGATGTGCAGACCAAAGAAGCCGATAGCGTTCATGGGGATAGCATTGAGATAGTAGCTTTCCATTCCTGCCATGTTCTTTCCTGCGATATTTCCCTGCATGAAAGCGTTGGGGAGAAGAGCAAGTATCTTTTCGCTGCCCGATGAGATATCGAAGGACTTGGTGCAGTCGCCTGCGGCGTAGATATCGGTAACGCCCTTTACAGCCTGACGGGTATCTGTTTCGATTCCTCTGTTTACGCTGCCGCCTGCCATTTCGGCAAGCTCGGTGTTGGGACGAACACCTACTGCAAGGATAACAAAGTCGAAGTCAACGGTCTCGCCGTTGGTAAGCTCGGCGGAATGAGCCTCAAAGTGCTTTGCACTGGTGCCGAGGATAAATCTTACACCCTTGGACTCGATGTGAGCCTTCATGATATCGGAAGCCTCGTTGTCGAGAATTGAGGGAAGGATCCTGTCTGCAAGGTCGATAACAGTCATCTGCGCACCGTAATGTTCAAGAGCCTCGGCAGCCTTCAGACCGATAAGACCTGCGCCCACGATAAGCACCTTTGAACCCTGCTTTACAACGCCCTCGATAGCCTTAACGTCGTCCAGCTTCATAAACGAGAACTTGTCCTTAACGTTGTCAAGTCCGTCCATGGGAGGAACGAAGGGCTTGGAGCCTGTTGCGATGAGCAGCTTGTCGTAATCCACCTTGTTTCCGTTTTCAAGGGTGATGTTCTTTGCTGCGGAATCAACGGAAACTACCTTTGTGCCAAGGAGAGTATCCACATTGTTCTTTTCGTAGAAATCAAGAGGACGGTATATCATGCTCTCCTCCGTAACTCTTCCCTTGAGCAGATAAGAGATAAGGGGGCGTGAGTAGGTATGATACTTTTCATCGGAGATAAGAACGATCTGGCCGTCCTTATCGACTTCTCTTATTCCCTGTACCGCACCGATGCCCGCTGCGGAATTTCCGATAATAACGTATTTCATCATTCTTCTCCCCTTTCCTCAAAGACGATAGCCCTGTTGGGACAGTTAGCCGCACAGGCAGGCTCGCCTGCGCTGTTTCTTGTGCAAAGCTCGCACTTGGTAACTGTTCTTCCCTGATTTTTGGGGTCGATAACGATACAGCCGTAGGGGCAGGAGAGAACGCAGGTGTAGCAGCCTACGCACTTATCCGTATTTATTTCAATAACTCCGTTTTCGTTCTTGGTGAGAGCGCCTGCAATGCAGCCCTTTACACAGGCAGGATCCTGACAGTGGCGGCACTGAACGGCGAAATTTATTCCGTCGCCCTCCTCTACTCTGATTCTGGGAGCGGCATCTTTACCGAGCTTGAATGCCTTGGACATATCCTTTTCGCCGCTGTTGGCGAATGCGCAGTAAAATTCGCAGAGATGACAGCCGAGACACCAGTCCTCGTTTACATAAACTCTTTTCATGGGCTTTTACTACCTCCGATTATAATAGTATGAGATCATTCGCCTGCGTGCTGTATTCCCAGGATATCAAGCTCCTTCTGAGAAAGACCGATACCTCTGAGCATAAGACGGTTGCCTCTGAGAGACTCAATGGAGTTGATACCCATACCGCCCATCATTTCCTTTATTTCGTGATCCCATGCGTGAACGAGATTTACAAGGCGCTTGTAGCCTACTTCGGGGTTAAGACGCTTTACCAGGTCGGGGCGCTGTGTAGCGATACCCCAGTTGCACTTGCCGCCGTGGCAGCTTCTGCAAAGGTGGCAGCCCATTGCAAGGAGTGCGGGAGTTCCGATGTAGATAGCGTCGGCACCGAGAGCGATAGCCTTTACTGCGTCTGCGGAGCTTCTGATAGAACCTGCCGCAACGATGGAAACTTCATTTCTGATACCCTCGTCACGAAGTCTCTGGTCAACGGCTGCGAGAGCAAGCTCAATGGGGATACCCACATTATCACGTATTCTTGTGGGAGCCGCACCTGTACCGCCTCTGAAACCGTCTATTGCGATGATATCCGCACCCGAACGTGCGATACCCGAAGCGATAGCCGCAACGTTATGAACTGCTGCGATCTTTACGATAACGGGCTTTGTATATTCCGTTGCCTCTTTCAGCGAGAATATGAGCTGGCGGAGGTCCTCGATGGAGTAGATGTCGTGGTGGGGAGCAGGGGAGATAGCGTCTGTGCCCATGGGTATCATACGTGTTCTGGAAACATCTTCTCTGATCTTAGCGCCGGGAAGATGGCCGCCGATACCGGGCTTTGCGCCCTGACCCATTTTGATCTCAATAGCCGCACCTGTGTCAAGGTAATCCTTGAATACGCCGAAACGTCCCGAAGCTACCTGCACGATGGTGTGGGGGCCGTACTGATAAAAGTCCTTGTGAAGTCCGCCCTCACCTGTGTTGTAGTAGGTCCCAAGCTCTGTAGCCGCACGGGCAAGCGACTCGTGAGCGTTCTTGGAAATGGAACCGTAGGACATTGCGGAGAACATTATAGGAGTGTTAAGCTCCAGATAAGGTGTCATTCTTGTATCAACGGTGCCGTCGGGGTTCTTCTTGATAGCCGCAGGCTTCTTGCCGAGGAACACCTTTGTTTCCATAGGCTCTCTCAGAGGGTCGATGGAAGGGTTTGTTACCTGAGAAGCGTTGATAAGTATCTTATCCCAGTAAACGGGATAATCCTGAGGGTTGCCCATGGAGGAAAGGAGAACAGCTCCCGTTCCTGCCTGACGGTAGTTTTCTATCATCAGCTGCTGGGTGTAGTTTGCGCTCTTTCTGAAAGCGTTTTCGTTGGGTACTATCTTAATAGCGCCTGTGGGACAGATACATACGCATCTCTGGCAGTCAACGCACTGATTGTCGTGGGTAAGCATCTTGTCAAAATCGGGATCATAGAAATGCACCTCATTGGAGCACTGACGCTCACAGGCACGGCACTTTATACATTTATCCGTATTACGGATCACTTCAAATTCAGCAGGAAAGAAATTTACAGGCATTTCCTTTTACCCTCCTCGTTAAGTTCTACAATTACAGGCTCGCCGCCTCTTGGAGACCATACCTTTTCAACATCGGGACAGATAGCTCTGATAGCACACTCCTCGCTGGCGATATAGACCATATCCTTCTTTTCGGCAACTACCATGGAGCGGAGCTTCAGACGGTCGTTGAGCGCCATTATTCCGCCTGTGTAGCCGAGAATGATGGAGAAGGGGCCTGTGATGAGCAGGCTGGAGAATGCGTTTCTGAAATACTTGAGCTTTGCAGCCTTTTCGGGATCCTTCTTCTCGATCTCGTCTATCTCGCTCCAGAAGGGAGCTGCGATGATGGAAGCGATATCCTCGAGAGAAAGCTGCTGTTTTCTGTTGAGCCAGTCGAAGATGTATGTGATGACCTCCGTATCGGTAAGGAGGGTACATTTGTAGCCGAACATTTCGATGAAACGGCGGTTAGCGTCGTAGGAGGAAATCTCGCCGTTATGTACTATTGTATAGTCAAGGAGCGCAAAGGGATGAGCGCCGCCCCACCAGCCCGGGGTGTTTGTGGGATAACGGCCGTGGCAGGTCCATGCGTAGCCCTCGTATTCATCGAGACGGTAAAACTCTCCAACGTCCTCGGGGAAGCCAACAGCCTTGAAAACGCCCATGTTCTTGCCGCTGGAGAAAACGTAAGCGCCGTCGATATCATTGTTTATTCTGATAACGCACTTTGCAACGAACTCTTTTTCGTCCAGCTGGGAGGAAGCTATTTTAGTGGGCAGAGGGTTAACGAAGTATCTCCAGATAAGAGGCTCGTTGGTGATTGCGGGGGTCTTCTTAGTGGGGATACGGCTGAGGTTGATGACGTCAAAATGACGGTCAAGGAAGCGCTCAGTCTGTTCTCTTGCCTCGTTGGAGTTGTAGAATACGTGGAATGCGTAGTAATCCTTGTACTCGGGATAGATTCCGTATCCTGCAAAACCGCCGCCCAGACCGTTTGAACGGTCGTGCATATAGGAAATGGATTTTACGATATCTCCGCCGTTCATGCGGTTGCCGTCACGGCTGATGAAGCCGGAAATGGCACATCCGGCAGGGATCCTGATTTCGCCTTCTTTTAAAAGCATATACTCACTCTCCTAAAAATAACTGCATTGCTGTTTTAGTGATATTATTTTAGCACAGGCTATCTGATTTGTCAATAGGTTTTTGCAAGATTTTTTCTATAAACTTGCAAATATGACAGTTTTACACAAAACAGATGCCGAAAATGCGTTGCAATATGACACGTCAAAATATTTTCTTGCGTAATTTTGCTTAAATGTTAACATTGCGTGTCGGTGTGCGGACGTATAGGGCAGCGGGGAAGCGCTCGGAGAGTGATTTTGCAAAATGAAAGTCAAAACAATGCGAGTTGCAAAATGCAGAAAGGCACGAAACAATATTCGATACAGGAGCCAAACAAAAAGTTAAAGCCAAACTGCAAAAGCGGGCTTATACTAATCACCAATAAAACTATAGACAAAAAATCATCGCATAATCCATATA
>ERZ825159.293-NODE-293-length-68749-cov-19.494395_pt1 | contig 68749 bp, 75 predicted proteins | sample MGYA00519932_ERZ825159 | MGnify/ENA primary metagenome ERZ825159 (study PRJEB31778, sample SAMEA3449191) | human gut metagenome | biome: human gut; feature: human-associated habitat; material: faeces | place: United Kingdom | collected 2010/2012 ... | reverse complement strand
GACTCTAAGATTTTAGCGTTTTCTTTTGCTTCACCAACACCCATGTTGATAACAATCTTAGAAAGCTTTGGTACTTCCATAATGTTTTTATAGCCGAACTTTTTGGTCATTGCATCAATGATCTCGTTCTGGTACTGATCTTTAAGTCTACTCAACTTGCTGCTCCTCCTCTCTTACGATTAATCGATTACATCACCTGTAGATTTTGCATAACGTACTTTCTTATCTCCATCCATTTTGAAACCTACACGGGTAGCTTTTCCTTTGTGAAGATACATTACGTTAGAAGCATCAATAGGTCCTTCCTGATGGATGATTCCACCCTGCTGGTTAGCCATGCTTGGTTTTGCATGTTTTGTTACCATATTGATACCTTCAACAAGTAAAGTATTGTTTTTCTTATTTACAGCAATTACTTTGCCTTCTTTGTCTTTGTCTTTTCCAGCGATTACCTTTACAGTATCACCTTTTTTAATTTTCAAGCTTGCCATTTTCGGGTACCTCCTACAATACTTCCGGAGCCAGAGAAACAATTTTCATAAACTGTTTTTCACGAAGCTCTCTTGCTACTGGTCCAAAAATACGAGTTCCTCTTGGGGTTTTATCATCTTTGATAATAACTGCAGCGTTTTCATCGAATTTGATATAAGAGCCATCTTTACGACGAGCACCTTTTACTGTACGAACAACGACTGCCTTTACAACGTCACCTTTTTTAACAACGCCGCCTGGTGTTGCATCTTTAACAGTAGCTGTAATTACATCACCAATATTTGCATATCTTCTGGTTGAACCGCCCATAACACGGATGCACAGCAATTCTTTTGCTCCAGTGTTATCAGCAACCTTAAGTCTGGTTTCCTGTTGTACCATGCCGGTAGCCTCCTTCTATTATTTTGCTCTTTCCATAATCTCTACAAGTCTCCATCTCTTATCTTTAGAGAGTGGTCTTGTTTCCATTACTCTGACGGTATCACCGATTTTACACTCGTTGTTCTCATCATGAGCTTTTAATTTGTATGTCTTCTTTACGATCTTGTTATATAATGCATGTCTTACGTTATCTTTAACAGCAACAACAATGGTCTTATCCATTTTATCACTTACAACAACGCCTACACGTGTTTTTCTAAGATTTCTTTCTTCCACGACGAATCTCCTTTCATTTATGATTGCCTGTTTGCCTGCTTAAGCAGGTATGATTCTTTTGAAATTATTCAGCAACTTTTTCTTTCTGAGTAATAACGGTCTGGATTCTGGCAATATTCTTTCTAACTTCTTTGATTCTGCTCGTGTTATCCAGCTGATTTGTTGCGTTCTGGAATCTCAAATTGAAAAGTTCTTTTTTAGCTTCAACCAACTGCATTTTTAAATCAGCAGCGGACTGTGTGTTTAATTCTTCTAAATATTTACTAGTTTTCATTTGATTCACCGCCTTCTAAGTCTGCACGAGAAACCACTTTGCATTTACAAGGTAATTTGTGTGTAGCAAGACGTAATGCCTCTTTTGCAACCTCATCAGATACATCAGAGATTTCAAATAATACACGTCCTGGTTTTACTACAGCTACCCAGTACTCTAAAGTTCCTTTTCCGGAACCCATACGGGTTTCTGCTGGTTTTGCAGTTACTGGTTTGTCTGGGAAAATTTTAATCCAGACACGGCCACCACGCTTGATATATCTTGTCATAGCAATACGGGCTGCCTCAATCTGATTGGAACGAATCCAGCATGGTTCAAGTGCTACGATACCGTAGGAACCATTTGTAATTTTATTTCCTCTCATCGCTTTTCCGGCCATAGAACCACGGAACTGTTTACGATGTTTTACTCTCTTAGGCATTAACATTACTGAACTCCTCCTTCCTTATTTCCTTTTGTAGGAAGTACTTCTCCTTTATAAATCCAAACTTTAACACCAACTTTACCATATGTGGTGTCTGCTTCAGCAAATCCATAATCGATATCTGCTCTTAATGTCTGAAGTGGAATAGTTCCTTCTGAATAGAACTCGGTACGAGCCATATCAGCTCCGCCAAGACGTCCGGATACGGATGCCTTAATACCCTTTGCTCCAGCTTTCATACATCTTCCCATGCAGGATTTCATTGCTCTACGGAAGGAAACACGATTCTCTAACTGAAGTGCAATGTTCTCAGCTACTAACTGAGCATCTCTGTCCGGTCTCTTTACTTCTTTGATATCTACAACAAGTTTCTTGTCTGTAAATTTCTGTAATTCAGCTTTTACTTTCTCGATTTCAGCTCCGCCTTTACCGATTACAACGCCTGGCTTAGCTGTGTAAAGGATAACCTTTACTCTGTCGGATGCTCTTTCGATTTCAATCTTAGAAACACCTGCAGCATATAATTTCTTTTTCAGAAATCTTCTGATGTTATAGTCTTCTACTAAGAAATCAGCAAAATCAGATTCTGCGTACCATTTGGAATCCCAGTCTTTGATAACGCCGACTCTTAAGCCATGAGGATTAACCTTCTGTCCCATGTTTGCCCTCCTATCTTTCATTCAGCACAATTGTTAAGTGGCTTGTTCTCTTCTCGATTCTGTAAGCTCTACCCTGTGCTCTTGGTCTGATTCTCTTCATTGTTGGTCCTTTGTTTGCGTAGCACTCCTCAACATAAAGGTTTTCTGTGCTCATTCCGTTATTGTTCTCTGCATTTGCAATAGCAGATTTTAATAACTTCTCTATTACGCTTGATGCGTATCTTGGATTGTAAGTTACAATCGCAAGTGCCGTCTCAACATCTTTACCGCGGATAGCATCTAATACGAAACAAGCTTTCTGAACTGACATTCTTGCATAAGACAACTTTGCGGAAGGTCTAGTATCTTTTACTGCATTTCTTTCTCTCTTAATCTGACTTCTATGTCCTTTTGCCATGAGTGAAACCTCCTTTCAAAATTCTATTTATCTAACGCCTGATTTCTTCTCGTCTTTTCCATGGCCTCTGTAAGTTCTTGTTGCTACGAACTCACCGAGTTTGTGTCCAACCATATCCTCTGTGACATATACAGGAACATGTTTTCTTCCGTCATGAACAGCAATTGTATGTCCAACGAAGGATGGGAAAATTGTGGAACGACGTGACCATGTCTTGATAACTGATTTATCATTTGCTGCGTTCATAGCATCTACTTTTTTCAGTAAGCTTTCGTCTGCAAATGGTCCTTTTTTAAGTGATCTTGCCATTTTATTTCCTCCTATCTACTATTTAATAGCTCTGCCGTCTCTTCTTCTTACGATTAACTTGTTAGAAGCTTTTTTCTTCTTACGTGTCTTAAGTCCAAGAGCAGGTTTGCCCCAAGGTGTACATGGACCTGGACGTCCAACTGGTGCCTTACCTTCTCCACCACCGTGTGGATGGTCATTCGGGTTCATAACAGAACCGCGGACTGTCGGGCGGATACCCATGTGACGTTTACGTCCTGCTTTACCGATATTTACAAGGTTGTGGTCACCGTTACCGATTACACCAATGGATGCACGGCAGTTCAGAGGAACCATTCTCATTTCTCCTGAAGGAAGACGAAGTGTTGCGTATTTTCCTTCTTTAGCCATCAACTGTGCGCTGTTACCTGCAGAACGTACTAACTGTCCGCCCTTGCCAGCGTATAACTCAATGTTGTGTACCTGGGTACCTACCGGGATGTTCTCCAGTGGTAAGCAGTTTCCAACTCTTACTTCTGCTTCTGCTCCGTTCATAACAGTCATTCCGTCTGTTAATCCTTCTGGAGCAAGAATATATGCTTTCTCGCCATCTGCATAACTGATTAAAGCGATGTTAGCTGTTCTGTTTGGATCGTACTCGATTCCGATTACAGTTGCCGGGATACCATCTTTTCTTCTCTTGAAGTCGATGATTCTGTATTTTCTTCTGTTTCCACCACCCTGGTGTCTTACTGTAATTTTACCCTGATTGTTACGACCGGAGTTCTTCTTTAAAGAAGTTGTAAGGGATTTCTCAGGAGTCTTCTTTGTGATTTCAGAGAAATCAGATCCAGTCATATTTCTTCTGGAAGGTGTATATGGGTTGTATGTCTTAATTCCCATTGTTTTTCTCCTTTCAATAAATAAGTTTATTATCGCACTTTTCTGTGCCTAGCTGAGTTTCCCGGATTTTACAGTCCGGAGAAAATCTCGATATCTGCACTATCTTCTGTTAACTGAACGATAGCTTTCTTTGTTTTCGCAGTTTTTCCAACTACAGCACCACGTCTTTTGTTCTTGCCTTCCTGGTTCATTGTGTTAACCTTGGCAACCTTAGCGCCTTCGAACATTTTCTCAACTGCTTCTTTGATCATGGTTTTGTTAGCTTCCGGATGTACTAAGAAAGTATATTTCTTTTCTCCCATAGCTGCCATACTCTTCTCAGTTACTACTGGTTTGAGGATTACATCATAATACTGTACGTTTGCCATTATGCATACACCTCCTCGATTGTTGCAAGAGCAGCCTTTGTAACAACTACCTTGTCATACTTTAATGCATCAAATACATTCAGCTCGTTTGTCTGAGCAGTCTTAACAGTTGGAATATTTGCTGCAGATGCGATCACGTTTGTGTCCATGTCGTTTAATACAACAAGTGCCTTCTCAACTTTCAGATTGTCCATAACCTGTACGAACTTCTTTGTCTTAATTTCATCTAATTTCAGCTCATCAACAACTACGAACTTGTTCTCTGCTACCTTAGAAGTCAGAACAGACTTTAATGCAGCTCTCTTCTCTTTCTTGTTGAGCTTGAATGAGTAATCTCTTGGTACCGGAGCGAATACAACTCCGCCGCCTGTCCACTGTGGAGAACGTGTAGATCCCTGTCTTGCATGACCGGTTCCCTTCTGTCTCCATGGTTTTCTTCCGCCACCGCGAACTTCAGAACGTGTCTTAGCCTTCTGTGTTCCCTGACGATTATTTGCAAGCTGCTGAAGCACAGCCATATGAACTAAATGCTCATTAATTTCTACGCCGAAAATGGAATCGTTTAATTCGATAGAATCAACTTCTTTACCTTCCATATTATAAACAGCTACTTTAGCCATCGTAAAGTTCCTCCTTTCTTACTTTGCACTATTTACCAGACTTTGTGGTCTCTTTTACTGTGATGAGAGCTTTCTTTGCTCCTGGGACAGCACCCTTGATCAGCAGTAAGTTGTTCTCTGCGTCAACTCTTACAACTTCAAGATTCTGAGTTGTAACTTTTACGCTACCCATGTGTCCAGGCATTCCTTTTCCCTTGAATACACGGCTCGGAGAAGAACATGCACCGTTAGAACCCTGATGACGATGGAACTTAGAACCATGAGCCATCGGTCCTCTGTGCTGACCTAATCTCTTAATAGCACCCTGGAAACCTTTACCTTTTGAAATAGCAGTAACATCAACCTTGTCACCTTCTGCGAAGATGTCAGCTTTGATTTCATCTGCTAACTTATACTCGTCTGCGTTCTCAAACTTGAACTCGCGAACGAATCTCTTACCAGATACACCAGCTTTAGCGAAGTGACCCATCTGAGCCTTGTTTACGCCATGTCTGTTGCGAATTTCTTTCTTTCCGTTGGCATCTTTGTTAACAGTCTTTTCTTTCTTGTCAACAAATCCAACCTGAACTGCACTGTATCCATCGTTGTCTACTGTCTTAATCTGAGTAACAACACAAGGACCAGCCTGTAATACAGTAACCGGCACTAATACGCCGTCTGCATTGAAGATCTGTGTCATTCCGACTTTTGTTGCTAAAATCGCTTTCTTCATTGTTTAACCTCCTGTTTTCTACAGCGGAACGCCTCTTGCCCACCTGCTGATCTGCAGTGGAGTAGCGGAACCGTTCATCCTAGAGCAGCCATATCTATATGAAATAACTAATCAGGACTTACGAAATAATTTGTCGAAACAGTTATTATTTCTGTTTCATTTTAATATCGATGTAAACACCTGCTGGCATCTCAAGACGTGATAAAGCATCAACAGTCTTCTGAGTTGGTGTAACGATATCAATCAGTCTCTTATGAGTTCTCTGCTCGAACTGTTCACGGGAATCTTTATACTTGTGAGTAGCTCTAAGAATTGTAACTACTTCCTTCTTAGTAGGAAGAGGTACCGGTCCGCTCACCTGTGATCCGTTCTTCTTTACAGTCTCGATGATTTTCTTTGCTGATGAATCAACTAATTCGTGATCATAAGCCTTGAGAGTGATTCTCATTACTTGACTTGCCATAAAAAAAGTCGCCTCCTTTTCGCACTTTGTAAATAGTACGACAAGCGGTGACTGTACACTTCTCCGTGTGTGTCCTGCGGTACATCTCTGATGTATCGCCCCATCGTCAGGCGATTCGCATTTTTCACACGTTGTTTCTATCTTTGATAGACCATATTGTTTGTACAGTGACTTGTCGTCAGTTTCCTAACTTGACATTCGCTCCACGGAAAACCTGCTAATTTATAAGCAGCAACCTCGCGCTTCACAGCTATCATGCCACAGCAATTGATATTATACATGGTCTTATTCAAAAAAGCAAGAACTTTTTTTATTTTTTCTTTTACGTTTTTTCGCCCCAAAATTTAATGATTGATTATTTTTTCTATTTTTCATATAATGTTACTGTTTTATACAGATGAAAATCAGGAGGATATGACATATGTGGTTAGCAGATCAATGGAAGGACTACGAAGTGATCGATTGTTCCAAAGGAGAAAAGCTCGAACGCTGGGGAGATTATCTTCTCGTCCGCCCAGATCCCCAGGTAATCTGGGATACCCCGAAAAAGGAAACAGGATGGCACAAAATGAACGGCCACTACCACCGCAGTTCCAAAGGAGGTGGAGAATGGGAATTTTTCCAGCTTCCAAAAGAATGGACCATTCAATATTCCCTGCCTATTAATAAGAAGTTAACGTTTCATTTAAAACCTTTCAGTTTTAAACATACCGGATTATTTCCGGAACAGGCTGCCAACTGGAACTGGTTTTCCCAGCTCATTGCAGACGCCGTTTCCAAAGGACGCCAGGTTAAGGTTCTTAATCTTTTCGCCTATACCGGTGGGGCAACACTTGCGGCCGCTGCGGCAGGTGCAAGCGTAACCCATGTAGATGCATCCAAAGGCATGGTCACCTGGGCAAAAGAAAATGCAATTTCTTCCGGTCTGAAAGATGCCCCGATCCGGTGGCTGGTCGATGACTGTGTCAAATTTGTAGAGCGGGAAATCCGTCGTGGGAACCATTATGATGCCATTATCATGGACCCGCCGTCTTACGGTCGCGGACCAAAAGGGGAAATCTGGAAAATAGAAGAGAGCGTTTATCCGCTCATCCAGCTCTGCAGCCAGATTTTAACGGACAATCCGCTCTTCTTCCTGATTAACTCATATACCACCGGTCTGCAGCCGGCAGTTCTTTCCTATATGATAAGCACGGTGCTTGGCACCGCCAATGGTACAGTCACCGCCAGCGAGATCGGTCTTCCGGTTTCCTCCAACGGACTGGTTCTTCCATGTGGTGCCAGTGGGCGCTACGAAGCTACCGGGATTTAACCAATCCCTTTTCTTTCCACTTTCCGCTCTTCCAGCGAAGGTACATGCCAACGGCACGGACGCATTCATCACCAGCCATACCGATGTATGCGCCCACGGCCAGAAGACCCAGACGGATTCCAAACAGATACGTTCCCCCAACTGAACACAAAATCATAAAGCAGGCACCCATCACTACCGGAAACACGGCATCTCCACTCGTCTTTAATGCCTGCCCGTACACCAGATTGGTTACACGCCCCATCTCAAGCACAATGTCAATTGCCAGAAGTTTGCCGACAAGCGACACCATCTGCGGATCTTTGGAAAACAGCTGCATAATCCATCCGGAACAAAGCGCAAACATTGTTTCCAGAATAACTGCAACAATCACACCTATGATCGCCGCTTTTCTCGTTCCGCGGTCACATGCATCATACTCTTTCGCACCGATATGCCATCCCGTCATAATCGCATTCGCCTGTGCAAGCGCCGCACCCACACAGTAGGAAAAATTTGTGATCTGCATTGTGTAGGAACGCGCCGTCACATTAAGTCCCTGTGCATCCATCTGATTCAAAAAACGGATCACCAGTGTCATGGAAACGTTATAGATCGCCGTCTCGCATGCGGACGGAAGCCCGATACGGATGATCTGTCCCATCACTTCCCGGTTGCTCTCCCTCTCCGGATGCTGTTTTGCTTTTACTAAAACTGCACCAAGCAGTACAACAATCACCAGATTGATGATGCGTGAGATCACCGTGGCGGTAGCAACACCCGCTACCCCTTTGTGCAGTACAAACAGGAAAAATGCATTCAGGCAAAAATTAATAACATTTCCGGTAATGGATGCATACAACGGTTCCTTCGAAAACCCAAACGCTCGAAGATAACTCGAACAGATCGGAATCAGTGCATTTAAAATACAAAATCCGCCCACAATCTGCAGATAGGTTTTCGCCGGCTGCATCAGTGCATCTGCCACACCGACCCCAGAGAGAATGGTCCCTGCACCGAGTGATAAGAACAGAGACATTATTATGCCAAGCACTGCATTAAATGCCAGTCCAAGCTGTCTGGCCTGATATGCCACCCCCGGCCTGCCCGCCCCGATATTTTGTGTCATAACGGCTACCATTCCCGAAGAGATCACAGAAAACATGATGATAAAAATTCCGATATATGTATTTGCAGTTCCCACCGCCCCAACCGCCTGATCATTTACAGACGAAAGCATCAGGGTATCGACCATCCCCGAAAGCATATACAAAAGTGTTTCCAGACAAATGGGAATAAAAAGCTGCGTTAAATTTTTTCTCCTCTGTTCCATTTATGGTATCTCCTTTCTTTCGTATTCATTTTATGCCCTTTTTTCAAAAAATGCTTGCATTTTATCGTCTTATAATTGCATTATTTCTACTTTTCCATTATAATTTAGGAAACCGACAGAAGGAGGGACTTCATGTATCCGGAACTCAAGGAAAACCGTCCGCACGGCACAGACAATTACCCCTATACACAATATCACATGCACAATATTTTCCATGCTTTTCAGATTCCCGTACACTGGCACGATGAGCTTGAAGTTATTTACACGAAAAAAGGACCTTTAAACCTCCTGATTGACGGGAAAGAATATACTGCTGAGGACGGTTCGGTCTATTTTGTTGCTCCGGGGCAGCTTCATCTGATGGGATCGGCAGCCGGGGATGTCGACTACTACACCCTCCTGTTTCCTCTCGAATTTATTTCGTTTCAGTCGGATGATTCTTTGGAACGGGAACTTTTCTTTCCCCTGCGGAACCACACCCTCTCCTTTCCCTGTAAACTTCCAGAGGATCACGACACAGCAGCAAAGGCATCCGTTCTGCTTGATCAGATCATCAACGCCAACTCTGACCGTATTGCTACGAACCAAAAAAACGGATACCAAAACCAGCTTGGCACCCGCATCCTGCTTCTGAAACTTGTGCTTCTCATTGCAGAACAGAATCTGTTTTATCCCAGCCATACCAAAAGCACCAGCAGCCTCCAGAAAGAGTTACTGTCTTATATTCAGCAAAATTACTGTTTTCGTATTTCCCTGCACGATCTCGCCGGACACTTCCATATGTCCGAAAAATATATCTCCCGGTATTTCCGGGAACATTTCCAGCTTACGCTCTCGCAGTATATCACGTACCTGCGGCTATCCCACGCAAAGCATCTGCTGGAAACCACAAGCCTCTCCATCACGGAGATTGCACTGCAGAGCGGCTTTCCAAATGTAAGCTATTTTATCCGGACATTTAAAAATACTTTTCATGTCCCGCCTCTGCAATACCGCAATTCAATCCGCTAGAGGATACGCTTCTTTCGCAAAAGAAGCAGGATAATCACACAAATGATCACCATAATTCCGATGATAATAGCAAATCCGTGCGCAGTATTGGCAAACGGGACCCAGTGCTCGTTGACATTCATACCGTAAATTCCGGAAATAACCGTAGGAATCGCCATAACCAGCGTGATGACTGTCAGCGATTTCATGATGGAATTCATCCGATTATCGATGACCGATGACAACAATTCTCTGGTACCGTTTATGATGTCACGGTAAATACTTGTCATCTCAATTGCCTGCTGGTTCTCTACGATTACATCCCCGAGCAGTTCCTTATCCTCCGGATACTGCTCCAGCCGCTTGTATCTTGTCAGGCGGTCAAGCACTACTCCGTTGGCACGAAGGGATGTCGCAAAGTAGACCAGTGTCGATTCCAGTTCATGCAGCGCAATCAGATCCACTTCCTCCGTATCATCCCCGACACGTTCCTCGATCTCCGTACGCATCTTGTCGATGATACGAAGATCACTCTGATAAAGCACTGCAATCCGGTACAGGATCTGATAGACAAAACGAAGCTTTTTTTTCGTGCTGAATTCCCGGACACGGTTATTCAAAAACGCCTGAAGAACCGGTGTATCCTCCGTACAGACTGTAACGATCTCACCCGATGTAATCAGAATACCAAGCGGTATGGTCGTATACGATTCTTTTTCATGACGGATCTCGATCGATGGGATATCGACCAGAATGAGAGTATAACCATCCTGTAGTTCGATACGGGAACTCTCCTCTTCATCGAGTGCGGCCAGCACATCTTCAACATCCATATCCAGAGCATCCGCGACCATCTGTCCCTCCGCGACACTGGGGTTTACCATCTGCACCCATACGCCATCCTGAATTGTCGGTTCTTCATGAATCTTTCGGTCATCTGTTCTGTAATATTTAACCACCGGATTCCCCTCCTTTCGTATCGTCTGTACGGAATTATTTACTGTAATGTATTATAGCACTCTGTATAACTTTCCTACCAGACTTTTATTGCGAATCATGGAAAGATTATTCAAAAACAGCACATCATTCACTTTCTTGTCCTGTGCAAGTTTACTGATACTTCCTGTCCAATAACGGTAATCCACGACATACACCGTCTGATAATGATCAACCAGAAATGGAATAAATGCATTTCCGAACGATTCTTTTACAACAATGCAGGAACTTCCATCCGACAGATCCTTGTTCTCAATTTCCGTGTATGGATTATCACTTGCAATAAACGTACTGTATTTCAGTCCCGCATTGTAATTCGAAACATCATAAATTACCGGCCAGTCATATTTTTTGCCATCCGATGCCGTCACATGGCATATGCTCTCAGCATTTGGGTAATATGCTGTCACAGTATCCGGATTCGCCTTCAGCTTTGCATCCGAAGTATCATTATAAAAAGATCCCAGAAATCCGTCAAAATCCTGTTTTTTACTATATGCATCCAGCGATTCCGGCGTAATCCCTTTTGCTTTACAGAATTCCGTATATGCGTAATAAGCACCAAGTGTCGTCCAATGATGATCCGTCCGAAAATATTCATACTCCGTCCGATGCTGCATAAGCACGTCATATACGTCCACGTTTTTTACATGTTTGTCCATTTTTGCCTGGATCTTCTGCATTGCGTCATGCTGATCGGAAGACGAGATTTTGTCTTTCAAATTATCCGGAAATGTAATTCCCGAACTGAGGGGAATGACAAGATCATACACATCCGATTTTCCGGCCAGAGTATCCGCTACCTTATTTACACTTTTTGCATAATTGTCTGCTACTTTGTCCAGATATGTGTATAACTCATATGCTGTATCATCCACTGTCACAACACTTTTGTAATCTTTCATTTTTCCATCCGAAGTGATGGACGGATATTTTGTTTCCTCTTCCGCTTCCTGCGTGACATCCTGTGTGGAATCCTGTGTGCTTTTCTGTGTTGTGGTCTCTGTTTCTGTCTTATCTATTCCTTCTTCCTGCCTGTTCCCGCAACCCGAAAACACCGTTACGGCAAGTATGGCAGCAAAGATTATTTTACTTACTCTCTTATAAACCATTTATCTTACCTCTTTTCCATTTTAAATTCTTCCGACCAGTTTATACAGATTCCGGTCTGAAATAAAATTTGTAATATTATAGAGAACGAGTACATCTGTAATCTGATGTTCTTTCATATATTCCTCTACATTTTCATTATAATACCGTAAGTCAATCATGGTAATCTGTCCATAGTTTTCTGTTGCAAACGGCACAAAGGTGTTTGCAAACGAATCCTTGATGACGAGCAGATTGCGATCCTGATGTCTGGCATGGTCTGATACAATCTGTACCGTTCCGTAATTATCTCCGAAAAAGTATTTATATTTATCCTTTTGACTCAGCTGCGCTGTATCGTAACAGCTGTCCGTCTGTTTCTTTTCATCAATTGTCAGACTGCAGTCACTTCCGTATGTCTTCTGCTTCGTATCTCCATACGTCCAGATACTGTCATATGCCGAATCCGCATCCAGTATTTTGGAATACAGGCTTCCACGGAATTTTTTGGTTGCAACCTGTTTTTTCAGATCAGCCAGCGGCGTGCTCTCCATCCCGGTACTGTCACACCATGTTTCATAGGCAAGGTAAGCGCCCTCACTCGTCCAGTGATGATCCGTTTTGTAATAGATATAATCCTCATTATGGGAAAGCAGTTTTTCCCTCACATCTGTCACACGACAGTCCTTCATCTGTTTTTCAATTTGGTCAATATACTTTGCCTGATCAAACAGCCTTGCATGTGCCGGAAGTTTATCGGCCATTACCAGCCCGGATGACGGGACAAGCAGAAAAGATATCCGGTCCTTTTCTACATTTTCAGAAGCTTTTGCGAAAAAATCCTGCACCGCTTTCACATTGCGGGCAATCTGTTTTTCATCCACATCTTCCGGTGTGATTTTTTCAAAATCATAGCCGTCTTTTCCCACATAAGCCCCTCCGATATCTGTGTCTTTGCAGGCTTTCTGAATTCCGGTTTTTACCGTGATCCATCCATCGCGAAAACAGATCTGATCCCTGAGATAATTTTCAAGACCATCCTGAAATTTTCCACTCAATATATTGTCAACCGTCAGTCTGGGCGGTTCCGCCAGATATCTGTTTTCGTTCGGTGAGAACTCACGATCTTTCATCAGCAGGCTTCCACCGGATACCAGCGCAAGAAACGCAACAAAAATGACAATCATTGTCACACTGATTTTTTTCAATGATCTATGCCTCCTAAAAACGGAAATATAAAAACGGATTGTAACTGTCTCCTACCAGAAATGCAAAGGACACCAGCAAAAACACAACCATGAGAACCGGCTTTGCTATGGTCCATCCTTTCGACGTTGCAATCGCATCGTAAACGGTAGCATCCTTTCCCTGCTTTAATCTGCGCATCCAGACACGGTAATCAATAGATGCCGCGATCAATGCCACCAGAAGTACCGCATTACTTCCAAGGAAATATAAGAAATCAGAATCCGCAACTGCCACATGTCCGATTCCAAACATTGTCTTTAAATATTCTCCCAGCTGGTGAATATCCGTCTGTGCAAAAATTGTCCATCCAATAACCACGAGAAACATGCTGTAAATATGCCCGATCCAATTTGGAAGTTTATCCAGCCATTTAAGCAGGAACAACTTTTCAATCATGAGAAGCACACCATAATACACACCCCAGAGTACAAAGTTCCAGTTTGCCCCGTGCCACAGACCGGTCAGCATCCATACAACCATAATATTAAACAGCTGCCGTACCAGACCCTTACGGTTTCCCCCAAGCGGAATGTATACATATTCACGGAACCAGGAACTTAGAGAAATATGCCAGCGTCTCCAGAATTCCGTAATTGTCTTTGACATGTACGGGAAATTAAAGTTTTCCAGGAAATAGAATCCAAACATTCTGCCCAGTCCGATCGCCATATCCGAATATCCCGAAAAATCAAAATAAATCTGAAAACTGTATGCAATTGCACCAAGCCATGCCGTAGCCACCGACATGTGATTCAACTGTGAAATGGAATCCCACAGACTTCCGATCTGATTTGCCAGAAGCACTTTCTTTGCCAGACCCACGGAAAAACGAAATGCTCCTTCGGAAAAATCTTCCAGCGTGACTTTTCTGTGCATGAGTTCTTTTTCCACCGTTTTATACTGCACAATCGGTCCTGCGATCAGCTGCGGAAACAGAGTTACATAGGTCGCAAATGTAAGGATGTTTTTCTGTGCTGCAACCTCCCCGCGATAAACATCAATCGTATAGGACATTGTCTGAAAGGTATAAAAAGAAATTCCAATCGGAAGTGCTATATGCAGCAGCGACAACCCTGCCCCTGTAATGGAATTGATACTCCCGATAACAAAATCCGTGTACTTAAAAAACCCGAGGATGGCAAGGTTTCCGCACAGATCAACGATCAGTGCGGCTTTTGCTTTCCCCGGACAGTTTTTGTTTTTAAAGTGCTCGATCAACCGCCCATTCGCATAATCAAATACAATCGAAAACAGCATGATTAATACATAGACCGGCTCTCCCCACGCATAAAAGACCAGACTGAAAACCAATAAAACAAGGTTTCTAAGCCTTGCCGGGCAGAGATAGTACAGCAATAATACGATCGGTAAAAACGCAAGTAAAAATACAAAACTACTAAAAACCATTTTATTTAAACGCCTTTTCTATAATTTCTTTTGCCTGATCCGAATCCCCGGACACACACAGAACCACATACTGATTTTTCTGCTCCAGCACCGCATTTCCAATCCGTTTTGTCTCTTCCGGCACATAATCCTGGAAAGAATCCGCCTGATCATCAAGATATTTCTGGACATCTTCCATGGTTTCTTTTGCCTGATTTGAATCTTTTGCGGTAAAAACACCTACCTCTTCTGCCGTAGAACCGCTTCCGGCATACATAACAGAATCAACATCTTCCGGTAAATCTACAAGCATTGAAATTTCATCCGCTGTCAGTTCCTTTAATGTATCATCATATTTAATCTCTGTTGCAAGCGATTTTGCAAGAGCCTGCGCATCAATTGTCTTTGCTTCCCCACCGCACCCTGCAAATAAAAGTACTCCTGCTGTCAGTACTGCCAGCAGTCCTGTCTTTTTCATCATCATATTTTCCGATCCTTTCTTTTTATACACCCTGATATTTCTCACTCTGTACACGAATCAGTTCTTCATCATCAAAATAATTGATTTTCATCGCCTGTTTTACTTCAGAAAGTGTCTGTGCTGCAACTTCACGCGCTGCATCACTTCCTTTTTTCAGAATTTCATATACTGCCGGAATGTCTTTCTCAAATTCCGCCCTTCGCGCACGAATCGGAGCCAGCTCTTCCTGAATGACGTTGTTCAGGAATTTTTTGATTTTTACATCTCCAAGACCGCCTCTGGTATAGTGTTCCTTTAATTCATCCAGATTATGATATTCCGGGAGATATTCTTCAAAATGCTCCGGTTTGCTGAAGGCATCCAGATAGGTAAATACACAGTTTCCTTCCAGATGTCCCGGATCAGAGATCTGAATATGTGTCGGATCCGTGTACATACTCATAATCTTTTTTTTGACATCACTTTCCGTATCTGAAAGATAAATACAGTTCCCCAGGGATTTGCTCATCTTCTGTTTTCCATCAATTCCCGGCAGACGCATACATGCCTCATTCTCCGGAAGCAGCACATCCGGCTCCACCAGCACCTCATCATAAATGGAATTGAATTTACGGACAATCTCCCTTGTCTGCTCAATCATTGGAAGCTGATCTTCTCCCGCTGGTACAACCGTTGCCTTAAAAGCAGTAATATCTGCTGCCTGACTGATCGGATATGTAAAAAATCCGACCGGAATACTGGTCTCAAAATTGCGCATTTTAATTTCTGACTTAACAGTCGGATTCCGCTGCAGCCTGGAAACAGTTACCAGATTGGCATAGAAAAAAGTAAGCTCTGTCAATTCAGATATCTGTGACTGCACAAACAATGTGGATTTCGCTGGATCCAGCCCCGCAGACAAATAATCCAGTGCCACCTCTATGATATTCTGACGCACCTTCTCCGGATTATCAAAATTGTCGGTCAGCGCCTGTGCATCCGCAATCATAATAAAAATCTTATCAAACTCTCCCGAATTCTGTAATTCCACTCTTCTTCGCAGAGATCCTACATAGTGTCCCACATGCAGTCTTCCTGTCGGGCGATCTCCGGTTAATATAATTTTTGCCATCTCTATGCCTCCTGATTTTTCTCAGTTACTATATATTTTCGTGTTATTTTTCTAATTTCATTCATACACTGTCAACTGTAGCAAATCCACGTTGCAATGTCAACGGATGTTGTGTTAAAATAAGAATGAATTAAGATATTAAACTTCGTCAATTTAAGGAGGTTTGTTTTTATGAACGAGAAAATATATAAAGCAATGGGATCATCAGCCGTATCAAGCCTCGTGATCGGAATCTGTGTACTTGCCACAGGAATCGCCGCAGGGGTTCTTCTTATTATAAACGGGTCCCGCTTACTAAAGCATAAATCAAAAATTTTATTATAATACTTCAAATCCGGAGAATTTTTTCATTCTCCGGGTTTTTTACTCTTTATTGTCAACCTGTTCACTCATCATCGTTGACATTTCATTTTTTCCATGCTAAAGTGAATGCATATTGTTAATAATTACACACAAGGAAGGTATTTAGCAAATGCATACAACAAAAGAAAACGATCCGGTTCTCTCCCGCGAGGAGGCTCTTTCTATTTTAAACACTCCGGACGATCAGCTGGATGATCTGATCGCCCGTGCTGAAAAACTCCGGAGAAAATATAAAGGAAATCACGTCAGCATCCATATTCTGACCAATGCCCGCAGCGGCAACTGTTCCCAGGACTGCGCATACTGTGCACAATCCTGCCGTTCCACCGCAGATATTGAAAAATACAAATGGGTTTCCGATGAGAAACTGTACAAAGACAACGATTTTGTCAATGAACACCATTTAAGCCGCCACTGTATCGGCTTAAGCGGAATGAAATTTACAGATGAGGAAATTGAAGAACTTGCCGAACGCATCCGTGCCATGAAGAAAACCGGCACACATCTGTGCTGTTCCATTGGATTTTTAACGGAAAAACAGGCACGCATGCTCTACGATGCCGGTCTTGACCGTATCAACCACAACTTAAACAGCAGCCGCGCCTATTACAGCCATATCTGCTCCACCCACACCTTTGACCAGCGTGTTGAAAATATTCATATGCTGCAGAAGATTGGATTTGAAATCTGCAGTGGCGGAATCATCGGTATGGGCGAGAGCAAAGAAGATGTGGTAGATATGCTGATGGAACTGCGTGAGATCCAGCCGGAAGCACTGCCGATCAATTTTCTGCTTCCGATCAAGGGAACTCCGTTAGGCGATAAAGATATTTCCGGTCTGACCACAGAATACTGCATGAAAGTCCTCTGCCTTGCAAGACTGATGGTTCCACAGTCAGATATCCGCTGTGCCGCCGGCCGTGAGGTATATTTCAAAGGAGAAGAAAAAAAGCTTTTAAGTGTCGTCGATTCCATCTTCGCCTCCGGTTATCTGACCGCCGGTGGACAGGGCATCCAGGATACCATCAAAACCATCGAGGATGCCGGCTTTACTTATGAGATTGAATCTGCATAAAGCTTTTAATCATGCGGAATATCATGAAAACGCCCCGCAAGTTCTTCTGTCCGCACAACATTAATAAAAGCATGGGGATCAATCTGACGGATAAGCGGAAGCAGCTCCCTTTTTGCCTCGGAATTAATGACGGAATAAATCAGGGTCTTTTGCTTTTCCTCATAACACCCGATTCCCTGGAATAACGTTGCATCATGGTTGGTCCGTTCCCGGATGGCACGATAGATTTCATTGGATTTATCAGAAATAATAAACATCGTTTCCTTCTGGTAACGCTTGTACAGTGCCTGAATGATCTGCGTGCTGCAGAACTGGTAAATAATCGAGTACAACGCAATCGACCAGCCGAACAAAGCACCTGCAACTACAAGCATGAGCACATTTCCTGCCAGAATATAATTCCATGCATCAATACCCTTCTGCTGTGATAAAAAGATGCTGATAAAGTCGGTGCCACCCGTGGTGGTGCCGACATTTAAACACAGACTGATGGCAAATCCATTGATCAGTCCACCAAACACACTGATCAGCAGCACATCCTTTGTAAACACATACGCCGGAAGCATATCTGTAAAAATACTCGTCAGTACAATAACAATAATAGAATACAGAGTAAATTTTTTCCCGATAAATTTATATGCAATGTAAGTAGGAACCAGATTCAGTCCGATGTTAAACACCGAAAACGGTATACTGACATGGATAAAATCTAACCCGATCTGCTGCAGTAAAAGTGACAATCCGGAAAATCCTCCCGGAAACAGGCCTGCCGTTTTGGCAAAACAGCGCAGATTCCACGCATACAAAAGTGAAGCAAAAAACACAATAAACAGGCGGAATACCTGATAAAATTTCGGGTGTTTATATTCAAGTGACTGAAACATCCTTTTCTCCCTCTTTCTCATTTTTTTGCATTGTAACATATTCCGACAAAAAAAGACAGACCTTTACGGCCTGCCTACCATCTGCCCCATTGGGTAATATTTTTCATCTCCAGTTGCCCACTGAATTCCAAGTTCTGCCTTTCCATTCCTATCAAATCCATAGAATATATAACCGGTAATCATTTCCACATGATAGATCCCCTTATATCTTCCGTTTTTCTGTCCGGTTTCAAACATCACATCCCCTGGATTCAATTTCATATTTTGTATATTTGCCTGACTCAGACCTCCGCTGACAAGTTTCTTATGCTGTACGCACCATTTTCCCATATCCGCTGCAACCGGTGCATAATATGCCATTCCAAAATTTACACCATTCTTATGATAAGATTTCCATACCAGGGAACTGCAGTCGTAAAATTTTTCCTGCATACGCTTTGGCTGGCTGGTTTTATCAATTGTTACATTAGACAAATCCAGAACCATATCCGTTGGACTATCATCACTGTCGTACCAATCATCATTATCATAAGAATCAATATTATAACCATCTTCTGCTTTCACTTCTGCCACCGGTACGCAGATACAGGCACCTGCCATAAGTACTGCTGCAAGCAGACAATAAAACCTTTTTTTCATAAAACCATGCTCCTCTTTTGTATGTAATCTTCAATAAAATTATCGTACCACTACAGAGGTAATAAAATCAACTATCCAATTTTATCCTTCCATCATTTCCAGATACTGCCCCTTATCAATATGCATCATGGAAATCCGGTTTTTAAACCGACGGAATCCATATACACAGTCCACATTCCGGATCAGAGACTGCAAACGCTCATCCGGCACACAGACAATCAGCTGCAGATCCATCTTTCTGGCATATTTCAGACAGACTGCGCTCCGCTCCTGATCCATTTTGGAAAACGCCTCATCCAGCAGTACCAGCTTAATTTTGGAATCCCGCTTACTCTGCTGCATATACAGCATGGCAAATCCAGCAAGCAGTGCTACATACTTTGGATTTTGTCCCTCACCACCGGAATCCCTGCCCGCCATATCATCGACAAAGTTTTCCCGAATCACATTTCCATGTTCATCGGTTACCTGTTCAAACATGCTGAATGACAGATAATTTCTGTAGTCTGCGTACTGTTCCATTTCTTTGCGCTTCTGTGCCCGCAAATGCTCATCCTCGTCTTTTGGTGGCATAAACTTGTCGGTCAGAAGTTTGATCTTCTGCTCATATTTCTGATAAAATGCATCTTCTCCGAAACTGATCTGACCGTCAAACCCTGCATTATCCAGATTCTTACTGTCCAGTTCTTCCGCCATAAGCATGTCAAAAAATTGTCCGTTTTCATTCTTCGCAGGCTCAATTTTAATCTGATACGTACTGTCGGAGAAATTGGTTTCCCGAAGCAGACGGTTAATCTCGTAAGCGTGACGTTTTGCCGCTTTGATATCCCCATGAATCGTTGCAATGACATTTTCCCGGAGACTCTTGTAGATTGAGGCACACTTCTTCTCAAATTCTTCTTCGTAGGCCGGTTCAAAATCAGTCAGATATTTTTCAAGCAGTTTTTCGTAGGCCTCGTTGGAAGTTTCCGCTCCATTAAAAGGACCTGCCGGATACGCAAAAATATATCGATTTCGCGCTGCCCGCAGCGTTTCTGCCTGTGCCTGTTCTTTTTCTTCTAAATCTGCGACCTGCGCTTTCTTCCTGTTTATAACCGCCTGTCCGGATTGTTTCTTTAACAGTTCCCAGACTTCCTGCTCTAACGCTTCATTCGGGACGTATCCCTGTAATTTTTCTTCAAGCTGCTGCCTGCGGCTTTCGTTCTCTCCGGAAAGTTCTCCTATGCGGCTGCCTAAGCGTGCAAGCTCTCCCTGTGTCTGATCAAGCTCCTCCTGGACCATTTTCACCTGCTTTTGCAAAGACTGTTCCTTTTCTTCCAGTTCTTTGTACGCCCCCTCGCGCAGCGAACGGATGGTTTCTTCCAGTTCCATCTTCTTTTTGTTTACTCTTGCAAGTTCCTCCCCTGCCCGCGACAGCTTTACATAATGAGATGGCTCATCTTTCAGACATTCAAAATCTCTTGCCTCTTTTAGTCTGCGCAATAGATCATCCAGCTGCATCTCCTGCCGGCTTAACTCCTCAACATCTTTTTCATATTCTGCAAGACGCGCTTTGGAAACCCGTCGCCCAATACACGCCCGCGTCGTATAATCTTTTTTCTTCAGATGCCGGAAAATAAAATTGCTGTACGAATAACAGTCCGGCGTCACTCCATCTCTTACCTGTTCCAGTTCTTCCACCGACCGGCACTTGATGATATGTCCCAGATATCGCTTGAGACATACATCCACATAAGCCTCTTGCGTTTTTACCGCTTCATACAATGACCCTTCCATACAATCAGGCTTACTGTCTGCAATCGCTTTGGAATTAATCAAATCAACATTTTCATATTGCTTCATATTGCGAAACAGGACTGCTGCCTCATGTGCATACTGTGGCTCTGTAATCAGGGAATGTTTCAGCCTTCCCATGCGACCTTCAATCGCATTCTTCCATTCTTCCTCCTGCACATCGAAAAGATCTGCAAAAATCTGTACTTTCACCGTCTGCCCATAGCGGTCACTTAATTGCTGGGATAGTGCACTTCTTGCTGACCGCAAATTCTCATCATATGGTTTGCGGTCATGTTTCATATCATCTACCAGCCGCTTTTTTTCTTTTAGCTGTTTTCCAATCTCACGTCTCTGATCTCTGTAATCCTCCACTTCATCCTCGATATTTTGCTTGGCCGATTCAATTTTCAGATGCAGATTCTGGCACAGTTCTTCTGTCACCCTTCCCTGGTTTAATTCAGCAATCATGTTGAGTACCGGATTGCTGATATAATCCGTGATCACATCGTCTTCTTCCCAGTTTTTCATTCCCTGAAGGATCTTTTGCCACTGTCTGGTATTATCTGCCAGCATCCTGCTGCGCTCATCTAATTCCTCGTACTGCTGCTGTTTTCCCCCTAAATCGCTGGCTTTTAAATCGGCACTGACCTGTATCAATTTCTGCTGTGCTTCCTCCCGCGAGGCAGAAAGTTCCTGCACTTTTTTCTTGCATTGTTCCTGTTTTTCTGCAAGATTCCTTTTGTCGTCTTCTGCTGCCTGAATCCTTGCCCGCAAATCTTCAATACCGATGCAGCGTATCATGGCTTCTGCCCGGACGATATCCGTCTGCAGACGCACCAGTTCCTTTCCTGATGCCTGAATTTCAGATAACAGCTCAATCCGCTTCCGCAGATCTTCTATTTTTTCTTTGATCTGCCGGTAAGAATCCAATTGTTCACTAATCGTGGCAATGGTATTGGAAGTGTTCTTCGGAAACATATAATCACGAATAAACTGTCCCGTTCCATTGGTCATTTTCAGGGCAATTGCACTTTTTTCCATCGTGATAAAACGGTTCTGATCAATATACCCGAGAATCACATCATACAGAGTTCCCAGGTATGCCTCTTTGGAACCATAAATGCGGTTGACTTCTCCCTTTCCGCGGTTGTCATCGGATTTTGTTCTGGCACTGACCAGCTTTTTGATCTCCTGATTGGAATAGCAGACGCCCTGTTCCGTCAGATATTCAGACTCCGGCATTTTCCCGGAGTGACTGAAATACACAAATTTTTTAATCTCAGAATCTGATTTTCTTACTTCAAACGCAATTCCAATACAGGTTATAATATGGGTTCCGGTATCTTCAATTTCCAGAGCAATTACGGAACAGAAATCACAGTCTTTACGATTGGCAGATCCGTCTTTTTGTTCTCCGCGCAGATAACTTAACACACTTCTGCGATTTTTTGCATCATCCGCTGCTTTATTCAGAAAACTCGGTGAGAAACTTCCATACAAAATGACCTGGATGGCATCCATCACTGTCGATTTTCCAGATCCGCTTTTTCCACTGAACAAATTCACATATTCATGAAACTCCAGTACCTTATGATCAATGCCTCCCCAGTTGTTAAGGCACATCCTTGTAAAAACTTTTTTTGCCTGACTCAATTTATTCACTCCTCATTTCGTCTTGTGTTTCCCACTGATCCTGCGTCTTTTCCGAATACTCTGCTTCCTTTTGTTCTTCCGTTTCCCCGGTTTCTCCTTTGAACATTTCAACCAGCTCATTGATATCTGCCGCCGAACAGAAAATATTAATGGTACTGTAAATATAAATCGGGGAATCGTCTTCGAGATTTCCAATGGCACTTGGCAGTTCGATCATCTGGTGTGTTTTCATCAGAATCAATGCCTCCTGCCACTCCTGAGCGGTCAGTCTGCGCGTAATCAGGTTTGTTTCCTTTCCATATCTTCGGATCTCCGCAAGACTGGTTGTCGTGGCATGTAGTCCTTCTCCCATAATTTTATCCCGATAAATCAATTTCATAAGGATCACCAGTTTCGTTGTTAAAAGTGTCATACGCTCCGTCAGCACGCCATCTCCTGTAATCCGGAAAATATGTTCCTGCGGATCATGAACCAGTTCACAGTCAAGCACCTGCAGATAATCTGCAATAAATTCCCGATTTCTCGCACATACCTGATAGTGAGGATTATCCTTCTGGATCAGAGTAACCGGATCACACTTTGTCTGCAAAATACAGGTCTGGCGAAACAGATCCTGTATGGTTTTTCTAATATTTTCCGCCTCACTCTGCGAGATATTTTCCATGTATTCTAACATTTATTTTTTCTCTCCTTTTTTTGCGTCAATCACCAGTTTTGAAAAAACAAATCCATATTCCCCTTTTAATTCTCCATCAATATGCACCGTTTCCTCCTGTTTCGTATCATCCGTTTCCTCCTGCCACAAAAACAGCAGTTTTTCCAGATCTTCTACGGACTGAATCGTCTGTTCATCCGTGACAAATCTGCCATCCACGATATTTTTCTGCCTGAATTCCTGCAACTGTTTTTTCGTATAAAGCGGCTTTGGTACAAAATCGGTCATCTGAGTCTCCTCGTCGTGCTTTTCCATCGCAATCGGGTGAAATCCTGCATCCTCCGCATTTTTCCGGTTGTAAAAACTTCTATCGGTTATATTCTTAAACTGTGTTCCTACTCTGATCCGGTCACGCATTTGTTCTAACACCTGTGGGCTGTTTGCATGATGATCCAACAAATTAATTAACTTTACAATATGATCTTCATCCGAAGAGCCTTCCTGCAGAATATAATGGATTCGTGCCAGTGCACGCTTGGCAAAGACAGTTTTCTGTTCGATCAGCTTGTTATATTTTTTTTCGATCAGATCAAATTCCCGCTCCACCTGATACACAAGCTGACTGGCACTTTCACAATATTCCAGACGATACTGGTTTCTTTTGCTGGTAACAGTTCCCTCCACAAGTCCGGTACGCTCTTTTACAAGCTGTTCCCTTTTTTGGTCATTTTCGCGAAGAATCTGGCTGACCAGTTCTTTAACTGCTTCCTTATAACGGTAAAAGCTGTCTGTTGTCGTAAGAATTGCATATTTTTTACTGTCACTGTTGTTAATTTCCTCTACCAGAACTTTCTGAATTCCAATAAAATTTTTTTTCTGCGACAATTCCTCAAAATAGGAACGCATTCCATCCTGCATATTGGAAAGAAGCTGCCCCAGCCGTCTGGACGTCTGGAGTGCGTTTTTTAAAATATCATTATTTTTTTCTGTATCCGAATGATACGTAAACAAAGCACTGTAAATCGAAAGGATACTTTCCCTCTCCCGGCTGTCATCTTCTGTCTGAAGCTTCTGAAACAATTCCGTAAACAGCTGGCTGTATTCCGGGAAAGAAATAATATACGTATTTAACTTTTCATCAAAATCGCTTTTTAACCATCCCCACCGAATCAGGGTATTCAATATGCCAGACGGCGAATCTTCCGGAAATAAGGTATCCGGCTCGTCCTCTTCTTCTATTTCCTCATCCTCCCAGATAATCCTCGCCTTTGCAATTGTATCTGCAATAATCACACGGCATTCCTCTATCGTCAATCCAAGTGCTGTATACACTTCATTATTTTCCTCATAAATTGCCACAAGAAACTGCATATATGCATCACGGTTTTTCGTGCGAAATAGTTTATAAAATTCCTTTGGAATTTTCTTTTTTAAAATCATGAATGAATTTCCTCTTTATTTTCTACAACAGCCGTTCCTGTTCTATCGTCAGACCTGACTTAAGTATTGCTTCCTTTAATGGTTCCAGTAGTCCTGCATTTTTCCTTATCAGCTTATTTCTGGTATCTTCCTTTAATAAAATACCTGCATCCTCCCTGACTGCTAATTCAAAATCCTCCTGACTCATTTTGTATGGAAGAAGTTTTGGGAATACCTGCGCCTTAATAAACTGGAAAATACAGATTCCTCCATAATCCAGATCTCCCCAATGATAAAATTCACATTCCTCAGAAACCAGATCACAAATCGTCTTCAAAAACCGAACTTCCTTTGGAGAGAAAAAACCATGACAAAATATATAAAGAGTATCTTTTCTATAAGACATGTCCTCATAGTTTGCTTTATTTTCAATTGTCATGATTCTTTTGCAACCTGACAGGGCATACGCCCTTGCATGTTCCATTGTCTGTGTATTTATAATCGTTCCATAAATCTGTGATGAAGAATCAATTACTTTTTCATCATTTATAATATACTGCAGTGTGCCTTTCCACTCAAGCGTCTGCGCATAAGAATGAATATTATGCGCATCCAGCAGTTCATCATCACTCATTTCCTCTATATAAAATGGGGATTTTGCTTTTAAAACAGACAGTATTCTATCCTCATAATTTTTTTGGAAACATTTGGAATTGTGAAGGACACGCGCACTGAACACCCGTTTCCAGATGTGTTCCTTTTGATGTGCAACTGCATCTATACATACAAAAAAAGTTTCATCTTCCAGTTCTTTCTGCTCTTTGCCTCTGTTCAACAGATCCAATAAATCATCATAGTAGGAGCACAACCATGCACAATCCTGTCCTTTTCTCCGCCATTTTTCCACACGGGCAATGAGACGAAGCTGCCTTTCCCTTGGATCTTCGATTTGTTCCCTTTCACACAATTCCGGAATAATCGCAACATCATAATCAATTTTCTTAATACTTGTTTTTACATCTTTCCAATCGGGCTTAAACTTCCCCATCTTTCCCGCATTTGTCTCATTTTCAAGAATATTTGCCTGATCCAAAAGCTGTTTTCTTCCACCCACTATTTCCATAACATCCGCATCGATATACGGATGTTTCCATCCACTGAGCATCCCCGCCCTGTAATGATCGGTATTGGTTTTATCAATGATCCAACGGGCTAAAGTTTTATGTTCCTGCTCTTTTTTTCTGCCCACGTGGTCTCTCCTTTATTCCTATGATTTCATCCACAGGAAGTGCCGCGTAAAAAGCTAATGCATATCTGCCAAAAATGTAGACATAACACTTCCTGAACCTTTTACCTCTTCTTCCGTTGCTTCCTGCTGTAATGCTGCGATTGCTGTTTCAATTTTTTCATTTCTTTATCTTCATATATTTAGTATAACGAAAAATTTTCCGAATTGCACCTATTATTTAAACATTTCGCATGAATCATCACCGACAAAAAGAGAACAGTGCCCCGATTTATCATCTGACACTGTTCTCTTTCTTTTGGTTTTATCCCTGTTCTCCGGATTCCGGTACATCTGTACTTACCGGTTTTGTACTATTCTGCGGCTCTACTTTTGCCATCGTAACCTTTGTTCCGTCATCCTTTACTACAAAGTTCACGGAATCAAGTCCCGATACATTCACATTGCGGTTTACCTTCGCATCGTAAGACTCTGCGTTGATAATATCTGCCAGATCAATTCCGGTTGCTTCTTTCATGCTCTCAAAGACTTTTGCCATGACCACCGGCACATTTCCGGCAATCTGATCCACCCCATTGCTGCCAGATCCGGCTCCGCATTTTCTTTGACAAGGTTGGCAAATTTCTGACGGTCGGAAACCATTTCCTCCAGCCGCATCTTACCAACAATCTCACGCACATTACCTTCAAGCACTTCACGTGCCACACTTGCTATGTACTCTGTATTTTTATTCAGAAAGTTCTCTGCTGCCAGACGCAGTTTCTCCGGATCATTACTGATCTTGACATTGACCGTGGCATCCACATTGATATTGATGTAATCCGCTGTCGGTACGGCGTTACTCGTCTTGACATCAATCGGAATCAGACGCAGATTCAGTTTATCCAGACGCTCAAAAAACGGAATCCTTATACTTGCCTTTCCAATGACAACTTTTGATTTCTTTTTCACACCGGAAATAATGTATGCCATAAATTGTCATATTATTTTCTTATGATGTTTTCCTTAACTTAACCTTAAAACATAGACACTTGAAATTCTTTCCTGTTAAATCCATGAAAAATATTATAAAATAATTTGGAAAAGTTTGTAACGAAACCATCTTTTCGCCGTCTAATCTGTGTAAAAAGGAGGTGACCGGTTCTGAATTATGAAAAATTGTACAATTCCTATTACCTGCAAGTTTACTCTTACGTGATGACAATCGTCAAAAATCAGTCCCTGGCGGAAGAAATCACACAAAATACGTTTTATAAAGCGCTGACTGCCCGACACGGCTATAAAGGGAAATCCCGTGAATTCACATGGCTGTGCAGCATAGCCAAAAACCTTGCAGTTGATGAATGCCGCAAAAATCAAAAATATGCCTGTTTCGATGCATCTGCTGCGGAAACATCCGATGATATTGCAAACCATATTGCGGATCAGGACTCTGCGCTGCAGATTCATCTCGTACTTCATGAACTTCAGGAACCTTATAAAGAAGTCTTTCAGCTAAGAGTTTTCGGAGAATTATCCTTTTCACAAATTGGAATAATCTTCGGGAAAACAGAAAACTGGGCGAGAGTTACTTATCACAGGGCAAGATTAAAAATTAAAGAAAGGATGGACCACTATGAATCATAATCCAAACGAATGTGACATTGTGCAGGATCTCCTGCCATTATATTACGACCATGCATGCAGTCCTGCCAGCTGTGAACTGGTCAGACAGCATCTTGCTGACTGCGCTGACTGCGAAAAAATTTACGAAGATTTAGCCAATCATACCATTGACAACGTAATTGAAACCGAATCCCGCGAAATTCTGGAACGGCATGCCAAAAAAGAACGGAACCTGGCATACAAAGCCGGTATAGTCATTGCCGCCCTGCTGCTTGTTCCGATCCTTATTACCTTTATTGTATCCATGGCCGACGGCAGCGGACTCGGCGTATTCTCTGTCGTAACCGCTTCCATGATGCTTGTCGCAGCACTCACTGTTGTTCCGCTTATTTCTTCCCAGAAACGGCTGATGAAATGTATTTTATGTGGTGTCGGTGCCCTGCTGCTGATTTTATTTTTTGTAAATGCCATGAATGGCGGAGGAGAATTTTTCTTCTGGTCCGTTCCGACTGTATTCGGACTTTCCGTTGTATTTTTCCCTCTGGTGATACGCGAAATGACATTACCGCCTGTATTATCCGATAAAAAAGCCCTTATTATCATGATCTGGGATACGCTTTGGCTCTACCTGACCATATTTACCGTATCTTACCGTTCCGGATTAGGCAGTCTGAAAACCGGATGCATTGTGGCAACAGTTCTGATGATCGGTGTATGGCTCTTTTTCCTCATAATTCGCTATCTCCCGGTCAATGGTTTTATCAAAGGCGGTCTGTGTACACTTCTTTGCAGTATATGGATTACCTTCTCCAATGATGTTTGCAGTTATCTTCTGTATGATACCAGACAGCTTACCATCCGCCATGCGAATTTTTCCACCTGGACGACAGATCTCAACGTAAATGCCAACGTGTATGTCATCCTTCTTGTCGCCGGAATTCTCATCAGTGCTTTACTGATCGGAATCGGGATTGTAAAAAAGAAAAAATAATTCCAACAAAGTCCATCGGATGACCAGGCTGCGTTTGCCCGACCTGTAGACGGCAATATCGCAGCCTCTATTCCGAAAAGCTTCCATTGATTCTTATTGTATTTTCCATCCGGCGCTCTGCATCTGAAGATTTGTCATATGCCGGTAGATTCCGTTGGTGCTCATTAACTCCTCCGGTGTTCCTTCTTCCCCTCCATGTATCTTTCTTCGGCATGGTTTGCCCTAAGATCCCGAACAGATTCCAGACATTCCTGAATTCCGTCACTTAAGCTCAGTTGTACTTCCACATTTTTCTTTACCGCTTTCTTCTGTGCACCGGAAGAAGTCATTAAAACCAGAAACGAAACCGGAATTACCCAGAAACTGGCAAGTGCAAGACTCCAGTCAAAAAGCGCAAACAGACTGATGCCTATGATAAATGTTGCTATAACAGAACCTATCAGTTCCGGAATCCAATGACTTGAAGCCGTTTCCATTCTTGCACAGTCAGACATAATATTTGTAGTCAGATCACTCAGATCCTTTTTCCCGAAATAGGAAAGCGGAAGTTTTCTTAATTTTTCCGCTATAGCAGTTCTTCGGACACCGCTCTCTTTATAGGTGGAAAGAAAGGTGGCATTATATTGTATATGCTGTGTTACCGCATTCCCATGGTCTAGAATATCCGCTACCGCTACCAGAAATATTTAATTTTCTCATGTAAGTTACAATATCTCTTACACTTGGATATCGCCACGCAATATTTTGAAGCAGATCAAAAACACATGAACCTACAGGAGTAAAAAATTCTTCTTTATTATCCGATGCTATGTACCCACTCATAACATAATTTCCCTTTAGACCTTTTCCGTTATCATAATTTGGCACTATCATCTTTTGAGATTTCCATACCCCTAAATCAGCAACACATATAATATCTGGAATCTCTCTAGGATGTGTAACATATTTTTCATCATATTCCAAAATGGTCTTTTCAATATTTTCTTTCGGCTTCGAATTTTCCTTTTTCCATTCGTGTGAATGCGCTAATCATCCGTAGTAAATTTTGCTTTGTAAGTCTTTTCTCGGCGTTCCATTCTCATTAATAGCTAATTTTTCTATCTTCTTTGAATGCTCTATAAATTCGCCAATATGTTTACGTCTTAATGTAGTTTTACATTCAAATGCAGCCACTACTCCTCCAGATAAATATTCCTTGCAATTCAACAAACTTTTAGGATAATCTGGTGATAAAACAATCACATCCACTTGCGGACTTGTTTCCCCTGAATCACTTAATATTCTTCCCTTTGTAACTATTTGAAAATAAGGTGGAATCCAAGATTCCAAAAGTTCTTTCCAGTTTTCTTCTCCTTGATCCCCTGCAGTTCCTGGATCTTCATTCACTCTTCTACAAATTCTTGTGTATTCATCCGAAATATTACTATTTGCCTTTTTAAAAAAATCAAATAAATCATGTGTCGAAGTGCTCATGTTCATTCCCCACCATTCTTTATATGCCTATTTTAACCATTTCACATATTCATAAATCCGTTTCAGCATTCCGTCTTTATCTTCTCCTAATTCTCCACGGATTTTATCACCAAATCCCATATATGTATTGAATCCAAGCATATATACAGCCATTGCCATAGACAGCTCGTCGTTTTCATCACCATATAATGATGCCACTTTTCTCAATTCATCAATAACCGTATCATGTGGTACTTCAACACCGCCTTCTTCATTTACAACAGAATTGATTACCTCCGGCAATGCCATACACATCTTGTAAAATGCATCTTCTTCACCAGTAAGAATTGCATAAAACTGATCCATGCTTACACGGCGAATCAATCTATGCTGTACATTTTTCCCATCAACTTTTGTTGACCATTTTATATTCTGTGATTTCTTCGCTATTGCTTCAACCAACAGGCATGCACAATCATCGTCTTCCAGAATCTGTCCTTGCATCTTTATATATGTTTTTGCAGAAGATGCAGAATTCATAGTATTGTGTTTGTTTTTCATTTCCACATATATTGTATGTACAATATCTCCATCTGGCATTTGTATTCCATCGGGATTTCTGTAAATAACATCCCAGCCTGCCTGCGGGACTTCGCATCCTTTGAAATAAGAAAAAATATTCTGGTGAAAATATCCTATATCATTATTATTAGACTTATCTCTCTGCCGGAAAATTTCATTATTTACAATTTCTTCCCAGCTTGTACGATACACCGATTTATCAAAAATCAGCTTAATCGGATCAATCAGGTTACTATTGAACCGCTTCAAATCATACGATTCCAGTTTTTCTCCATATTTCATAATCGTTGCACGCACATGCTTCTTAAAATCCTCTTCTGATATAAAATCTAAATTCCACGCCATTTATTTTATCCCCTCTAATGATTTATGTATCTCCAACCCAATTTCATATGCTAAGTTGACAGGAACAGCATTTCCAACCTGTTTATACTGAGATTGAACACTTCCACAAAACTGCCATTCATCTGGAAATGTTTGACATCTTGCATTCTCACGTACCGTAAACGGTCTTGCTTCCAATGGATGACATCTTTCTGTTTGCTTCTGAGACGGTGAAGTCAATACTGTCAATGATGGTTCATCCAGACTCATTCTCCTAAGAATCCCTGTTCTTCCGCCTTCCATATCCCAGCAACTTTTCATATATGCTTTTGCAATCTCCGGATCAATATCTCTCCAATATCCTCCAGGTGGAACTAATTCAAATATTTTTCTTTTATTTTCCCCGTATGGCACTCCTGGTCCTTCTGGGCAATCCAATAAAACATCTCTCAAAACAGGCTTATAATCATGTTCTTTAGGAAATGAGAATGAAACTTTTCCCACTAAATCATTTCTAATTCCAACCGTGATTAGTCTCTCTCTTTTCTGCGGCACACCAAAATCCCACGCATTTAAAACTTTTTTCTGAATGGTATATCCCGCCTGTTCAAAAATATTGGTTATTGTTGCATATGTTCTTCCCTTATCATGAGTCAGCAATCCTCGCACATTTTCAAATAAAAACATCTTTGGCTGTAATTTCTGTAAAAAAGTTGCATAGTGATAAAAAAGTGTTCCTCTCGCATCTTCAAGTCCTAATCTTTTTCCAGCATAGGAAAAAGCCTGACACGGTGCCCCTCCCGATAATAAATCCAGGTCTCCTTTTTTTATGCCAAAATAATCTTCCAAATCTAAACAAGATATATTAGCTATATCATCATGAATAACTCTCCAGTTCGGCCTATTGGTTTTCAAAGATTCTGCAGCATCTTTATCAAACTCTATTAGTCCCAATGGTTCAAATCCAGCTTTTTCTATCCCTAAAGCCAAACCGCCAGCTCCAGCAAACAGTTCTATGGTTGTAAATGCATCACTATCGATTTGTATTGGTTCGTCTTTTTGTATCTCTACAACATCTTCTATCTTGCAATTTAATGTAAAACATATTTTTTCTATTGATTCAAATGAAACTGGCTCATTCTTTCCTAATCGAGCTAACACATTAAAACTTATTCCTGACGCTTCCTTCAATTCTGTGCGGTTCATTTTTTTATCTATCAGTAATTTCCATAATTTGTCATAACAAATCGCCATTAAAATTCCTCCAAAATCAAAAATAGTACAACTCATATTTTATCATATACCACAATTAGCAACAAGCAATTTTCTCACCATATCGTTAGATTTCCTCTTGCATGTTTCTTAACCCGTTTGCTATTTATCCTGTTTTTTGATAATATATTCTCAGCAGTTCAGGCAGAAAGAAGGTACCTATATGTCGCGTGATTCCGCTACTGTTTCAAACAATATGCGTAAGATCCACAGTAAAGATACTTCCATAGAGCTATTGCTCCGAAAAGCTCTATGGCACAAAGGTTATCGCTATCGTAAAAATTATAAGGCTCTCCCTGGTTCTCCTGACATTGTTCTTACCAAATATAAAATTGCTATTTTTTGCGATAGTGAATTTTTTCACGGAAAGGATTGGGAGATTCTCAAACTCCGACTTGAAAATGGGAAAAATCCAGACTTTTGGATCAAAAAAATCGAACGAAACCGTAATCGTGATTATGAAAATGATAAAAAGCTTCTATTTCTAGGCTATACTGTCCTTCACTTCTGGGGACAAGACATTTCCAAACATACAGATGAATGTTTACAAACCATTGAAGAAGCCATTTGGGATACAAAATTTTCTGATACAACCACTATATCTTGATGATCAGACAACACTCTTACAGCAAGGGAAACTGCGCCGTTTAATTCTTATGATTGTAATTTTATGCAGTTGCTGTCTCTTTTCATTAATGAATATACAAACACAAAATATTTTTGAATTTGATTATCGAAAACAGGAATTATATCTGCTGAAACTAATCGGAATATCAAAACCAAAACATTTTATCCTAATTGCACTTGAATCATCCTATACTTACTTCATAGGCCTGTTTGCAGGATTAGGTCTTTCTAAAATACTAAAGTTTTTTTATACCATATGGGAATTTTAAAAGATAGCCAGCTTGGCTGGATATTTGTACTTACCAGCAGTATTACAATCCTCATTTTTATGCTTTGCTCTATTCTTCTTACCTGTCGTAAATATGGGAAATACACAAATGAAGCTGTTGCACTAAGCAATTAGTACAACAGCTTCATTTTTTCATGATATGATTATCTTAAATTTGTATAATCCAAAAAGAAACACATGCAACTGACTCTTTCGGTTCCTTCATTCCGGTATATATGCGGCTGATCCGTCTCGAACTTGTACACCTGTTCCTTATGAACCTCCTGTACATGATCGTGACACTCTACCGTCAATATTCCTTCAATAACTGTGAGATATTCCCGCGTTTTCTCCCCATGGCTTCCGCTTGTATATACACCGCCGGGCTCCACATCGATGCGATATACTTCCACCGACTGTGAATCCTCATAAGGAAAACACGTCCATACTTTGTACTGGCCTTCCAGTTCCTTCGTTGGGATCATCGCATCCGGTGATACGAGACAAAAATCCATGCGGGGCGGATCGATCAGTTTCTGAAACTCAATGCGCAGTCCACTGGTAATCTTTCCCAACACACCGAGCGAAGGATTGGCCGTGCCTTTTTCGATCTGTGCCAGCATACTCTTGCTTACGCCGGTCTGCTCAGCCACCTGATCAAGACTCATTCCTTTTGACTGGCGAATCCGTTTTAAATTTTCCGATACATTATGTGATAAATAATCCATCGTCATTTCTCCACATTTCCTTTTCTTCTTATTTTACTATAAGATCATTCGCAGGTCAAAAGAAGTTCTTTCTATAAAGCTTTTTTGTATAACATCTCAATATCACATTGACGTGAGGACCGTGGATTTACCGCAATGTTTCCGCTCTTCATCGCATCCACTGCCATCGCCTCAATCTTGCTTTCAATCTCTTCCCGTGTAACTTCACCTGTTTTACTTGCCTGATTGATTGCTATGGTCAGATTCTCCGGAATGCCAATATCTGCACAAAGACTGTGGATCGCATCCACCAGCATCATCGGTTCAAAATCGTCTGAATATGCCGGAACCGGACTGATATCATTATAAATGGTCAGGTATCTTCCGTGATCTGCCAGCGCATTGTACTCTGCTACCACTGGAAGAAGAACCGCATTGGCCACGCCGTGTGGCACATCGAAAAATGCGCTCACCGGATGACTCATGGCATGGACATTGCCAAGTCTTGCAAATGAGAATGCAATTCCTGCAAAAAGCGAACCAACCATCATCGCCTCAGCAGCTTCCATGTCCCCGCGATTTGCCACAAAACGGCGAATGTTCTTTCCAATCAGCGCCATCGCTTTTTCTGCCATAGCATCCGAAAACGGAGAGGCCGCTGTGGAAATATAAGCTTCCTCTGCATGAATAAAAGCATCAATGCCACAGGCTGCCGCCACACTTGCCGGCGCTGTCGTGATCAGTTCCGCATCGAGAATTGCATATGCTGGAAGCAACTCATAACTGAATACCGTAAGCTTGTAGTCTCTGCTGTGATCCGTAATTACCGAAAATGCGGTGACCTCGGAACCTGTTCCAGCGGTCGTTGGAATCGCGATCAGAGGAATGATTGGTCCCGGCACCTTATGCGCACCTTCATATTCGGGGATGCTTCCGCCGTACTTTGCAACCACACCAACTGCTTTTGCAACATCCATCGGGGATCCGCCGCCAAATGCAACAATAAAATCAGCGCCCGATTCCTTAAATTTCTCCGTTGCCTTCTCAACCGTTGCAACCGAAGGGTTTGCTTCAATCTCTGTAAACGCATCGGTTTTTATATCCACCGTCTTTAAATAATCGGCTGCTTTTTCTACCAGTCCCATCTTTGCCAGATGTGGACCGGAAATAATAAACGCATGGGAACCGCCAAGTTTCTTTGCGATCTCCGGCAACTTTGCCAGACTTCCTTTTCCCACTGTAATATCCTGTGGAACCGAAAAATTAAATGTATTCATATCTGTAATCCGTCCTTTCTTCGAATAACCCTTTTTTAACTTGCTTTTCTTGCAAGTACACGATCAATGGCTGCATCAATGACTTTATCGAGTTCAACATCGTCAGCCTCCGGCATCAGAGTTGCTGCATCCTCATCAGAAATCAGTTCAACAAGAATACCAAAGGATTCTTTGTATTTCTTCTTACAAATAGCATAGAATACGACACCAAGTGCACACCAGCCAAGTACGATGATCCACTCCTGAAGAATCAGGTTTCCACCACTTCCCGGAATGCAGTACATCGCTACCATAAATCCGGACATGATCACTGCCATTGTCCCGAAAAACTTATATGCAGGCACCTTGTATGGTCTTGGCATATCCGGTTCTTTCTTTCTCAAAATCATAAAGGAAAGTGCAACCATGCAGTATGCGAAACAGCATCCGAAATTACCGGCATCACTGATCCATACGAGCATCTTTCGTCCTGCAAACGGTGCGAGCATTGTCAACGCACCGATGAGAATCAGGGAATTGACCGGGGTCTTGTGCTTTGGATGTAACTTGGCAAAAAACTTCGGAATCATATAAGACTCAGCCATGGAATACAGCGCACGGGAACCACCGAGCAGGAAAGAGTTCCATGAAGTAACAATTCCGCACATACCACCTACAATGATGACTTTTGCCATGACTTTTGTGTGAAAAGCCGCCGCCATCGCATCTGCGGTAACCAGTCCGGTTGTCTGCTGTGATGCAACAATTGCACCTGAATTCATAACAAGACCAACAGCTACAATGACAAGTGCATAAAAGATAACCGCCAGTACAACAGATAAAATTAAAATTTTACCAATTTTCTTTGCCGGAACGTTAATCTCCTCTGCTGCCTGTGGAATAACGTCAAATCCGATAAAATAGAATGGTGACAGTGCTGCAACACCGATAATTGCCTTAAGGTTCACACCGGCAGAAGCACCTGCAAACATCTGTCCATTCAGATTGTCAGCAGAACCATTGATGACAGAAGCCACAATTAACAGGATTCCGGCTCCACCAATGATGCAGGTCAGAACGGTCTGTAAAATTGCAGCGGTTTTTGCTCCGATAATATTGATCAACATAATCAAAAATGCCACAACAATTGCCACGATTAACCAGGATGCATAAATATCAAATCCGGCTACCGTATACAGATAACCCTTCAAAAATCCCGGCCATAAATAAGTGATAATCGTAGGAAAAGCGCAAGCCTCAAAGCAGGCAACGCTGACATAACCAAGTACGATCATCCATGTACAAATGAAAGAACCGGTTGCTCCCATTGCACGATAACTGAACACGTGCTCGCCACCACACTGTGGCATTGCTGCTGTCAGCTCTGCATACGTCATACCTACGAAGAAAATCATGATACCACCGATGACAAATCCAAGTGCGGCACCAAGTACACCACCTTTTTCAATCCATCCTCCGGTCGAAACGACCCAGCCCCATCCAATCATAGCGCCGAATGCAATTACAAGGACGTCCCAGGCATTCAGTACTTTGTTAAATTCTGATTTTTTCTGTTCCATATCCTGTTACCTCCTATTCGTGAAATACTTTCTTTGCTACGCTTTCAATCAATTCCGCTGTGCCATCCACACCCAGAAGGCTGCTGTCTATGAGCATGTCCCTGTTGTGACGATCGCCACGGTTGCTTCCGGTCAGCGCCATATGACGTTTGTGATATCGCTTGTCTTTTTCCATAATGAAAAGCTTTGCATCATCTTCTGACAGATTGTGACTTTCCATTACATTTTTAATTCTCACCTCATCCGGTGAATAAATGAAAATACGTAAAATTGGTTTATGTTCCTTTAAAATATAATCAGCTGAACGACCGATGATCACACAGGATTCCCGGTCAGATAATTTTCGAATGATTGTTTTCTGGACGTGAATTGCACGCTCTGTCAAATCCGCATATTTGGAAAAAGATCCACGGACATCCCCTTCTGCACCTTTTCCGGCAATGGTAACACCTTCCTCAACTTTTTCCATAATGTCTTTCGGTATTCCTACTTCTTTAATAATCTCGTCTACCGTTTCGCGATCATAAAACTTGATTCCCAGATCTTCTGCAACTTTTTTACCGATCTGGTTTCCTTTTGCGCCATATTCGCATCCTATTGTAATAACAAGATGTGCCATCGTTTACCCCTCTCTTCTACACGAGACAAGGGCGCACGAAACAACTTCGTGACGCCCTTGTCCTGATTTCTTATGTGTGTGTATACAAATTAACGTATGATCGATTTTATGAAAGTGATTTTACTGTCTCATCAAGGATTTCGAATGCTTTATCACATTCCTCCTCGCTGACGATAAGTGGTGGAACCATACGAATGATATGTGCACCGATGGCTGTGATCAGCATCTTTCTGTCAAATGCACCATGTTTCACATCTACACCTGAGATTGTGTCATCAAACTCAACACCTACGAGAAGTCCCTGATGTCTTACTTCTTTTACACGAGGAAGTTTCTCAAGCTTTGCTGCAAAGTAATCGCCGACTTTCTTTGCATTTCCTGCCAGATCTCTGTCAAGCAGTTCTCCAACTTCTGCTAATGCTGCTGCACAGCAAACCGGATGTCCACCAAATGTTGTTCCATGAGAACCAGGTGTAAATGCTTTTGCAACCTCCTCGGTTGCACAGATTGCGCCAATTGGCATTCCACCGCCAAGTCCCTTTGCCATAGAAACGATATCCGGCTTGATGCCATAGTTCATGTAGCTCATTACAGCTCCTGTTCTGCACCATCCTGTCTGAACCTCGTCAATCAGAAGGAGCATTCCCTTTTCGTCACAGAACTCGCGGAGGCCTTTCATAAACTCTGGTGTTGCAGGATGTACACCACCTTCGCCCTGTACCGGCTCAATCATGATAGCGATTGTGTTCTCTGTACATGCATCTTTGAATGCCTTCAGGTCATTGTAAGGAGCATAAGAGAAACCGTATGTCATAGGTCCGAATCCAACCTGACATCCATTTCCCGGCTGACCGGTTGCTGACATGGCACCGAATGTTCTTCCGTGGAAACCATCTTTTGCTGTTACGATGTGATATCTGTTTGGACCATATTTTTCAATACCATATTTACGGGCCATCTTGATCATAGCCTCGTTTGCTTCGGTACCGGAGTTCTGGTAGAAGATCTTGTCCATTCCGATTGTCTTACAAACTTTCTCAGCAAGTAATGCCTGAGGAATTGTATATGGATAGTTGAATGTATGCATGATGTCATCTACCTGATCCTTAACTGCTGCAACAACCTTAGGGTTGCGGCTGCCTGCATTGTTTACTGCAATTCCTGCATAAAAATCGAGGTATGGAGTTCCTTTTTCATCATAGAGATACATGCCCTCAGCTGTCTCTGCCAGGAAATCGAAACGCTCATATGTCTCGATCATATATTTACTTACTTTGTCCTTAATGTCCTGTACGGTTAATCCTGTGTCCTTTAATTTCATAATATAATTCCTCCTTAATTTTAAGTAATAAAAAAGAGCAAAGCGACCTCATCGGTAAGCATCTTTGCTCTAAATTTTGTCTATTATTTTGTACAGCTATACAATAGCACGTTCATTATATTATGTCAACATCTTTTTAAAAAACTTTTCATTCAGCAAAAAAAGCCTGTTTCCGGTCTTTTTTGCTGTATTATAATGTACAACCGCATTCTTTTGTGCATTATATTGTACATTTTGTTTTGTGTATTATATGATACTTCTTTTACACAACGGTCATATGCATCCTGATAAAAGACCTCCTGTGAGTTTACCGATATCTCATTGATCACACGATTTTCATACAATCCCTGAGCATTCTGCTCCTTGCCCTTTTCGTCATCCTTCATAATCATATCAAAGATGTAACGGATTCGCTCACGGATCTTCTCATCATAGATTGGTGCTGCAATAGATTTACTGGAAGCTTTTCTAAAACGGATGCAGATAATCTTAGTCCTGAAATGTGTGCTTTTTGAAACAATAAAAAAAGGACTATTAAATAGTCCTAAAATCCATTGATATTTACTTATAAGACGTTCACCATAACATATGCTTACTTTTTGGAACTTTATTGAATAATACTCCCTCCATTATAAGTAGATAAATTTAACAACCTCATTTTATACAAAATTTGACCTTATATTTGTATTTTAAGGTCATTTTAAGGTCAAATTCATTGCAATTTGCTTTTCTCTTATGCATACACGTAAAAAAAAGCTCCCGAGAAAACTCTCGGAAGCCTTGATTTTATTGCATATTTAAATAATCAGTTATGATTACTCGATGATTGTAGCAACACGTCCTGATCCTACAGTACGTCCACCCTCACGGATTCATTGGAAATAATCTGTGGTGGAAAATGGCGTATTTTCGGGGTTCTTGGGTGTTGATTTTTTCAAAAAACAGGGATTTTCTCTGTGTTTTCAAAAATCTTGTAGCCAATTTGTAGCCACTGAATTCAACCTAACTATGTTAATTAGCATATTGTAAATCCAATATATTATCACAATATGTCATTTTATAGTGATTCTTAAACTTATCACTGCACGCTTCTTCGCCTTCAATACTCATGTATTCTGCCAAATAAGCTTCCGCATCCTTAATAACCTCTTCTCTTGATTTAACATCTGCATAAAACATATAAAGAAAAGCACTATGTAAGTCATAATTATCCTCGTTTAAATGAATGCAATACTTATCCAGTTGCTTATACCCATCCAAAAATCTTTTCTCACTATAGGCCTTTTTATTCTCATCCACAAAAAGTCCTTGCTTCACGAAATATTTTACTTCTATAATAGCAACTCGATTATTTGAATCAATCACACCTATATCAACAGATTCTTCATCATTAGTTTTGGATGTGCACAATTCTGGAACAACATATAATTTAGTTTTCCTTTTTAGGAACTCCATTATACTATTTCTTAACTGCTGCTCGCTTACATCATCGCTTACTTTCCCTGCTATAACATATTCACACCCTCTAAATTTTCTTTGTAAATGAAATTCTTCAAAAACCCACTCTAACTGATCAATATCTTTCTTTTCCTTTTCAACTTCAAGCATTTTTTGTTTATCGGCAAATAAATTATTGAATTTATCATCAAATTTTCCATTGTGCATTAATGTTAATGTACTTTTTCCTCTAACCAAAACATAACTACCGTCCGATGATATATCAAGTGCCAAATTAAATAAATCAACGTCACTGAATGAAGATCCTGCCATATTATTTAATATCTCATGACTTATTATGCCTTCTTCATTTAAAACAAATTTCATCAGTTCAAATGATTTATAATTAACATTAATATATTTAACCACATCTGTGTAAAAGTTTTTTATACCATCCAGATTTTTTAACTGAAAAAGGAAACACTTATTTGAACATGCATTATATAAATCTGTCAAAATACTATACTCTGCCTGATTTTTATTTATAAATCCTGCCGAGTCCAAAAATTCATTTCTCATCTGTACCATCCCATATCTCCCTATTGATAGTAATTCTTTAAAACAAAATCCATCCAATGTGTCAAAATATCATAATCATCAACTTGTTCATTATTAACCTGTTTTTTAAAATCAATAAGAAGTTGTGCCAATCTGCTATCTGATGAATTCATTTCCGATATTCCTCTTTCGCTTGCTTCCTGAAATGTAGGCTCTGAAAAAAATATTGTAAAGATAAATTGTTCATCGTAAGAACTTAAAAGATTCACAAAAGGCTTAATAGACATATAAATTTCATAAAAATTACCGCCAACCTTCTCTTCTTTACTCAAAAGAGAATTTACTTTGTCCCTTAGTTCATCTAATACGAAAATCCGATTTCCTTGAATATCAATTAATTCATCCATATCGAAATCATCTAATATTTCTTCCAAATAGGCTATTTTCATATCGCCTTTGTCAATAGATATAGTAATTTCATCCATCTGCTCATCAAAAAATCTACCTGACAAATAATACAAATAAATATATCTTCTAAATGTATTAATATTAATATTTTTCTTATTTTCGGATAATACATATAAAAACAATAAACACTTCTCTTTTAGCCTTTCTTTTACATAATCCATTATAATTTTCCTCCCACATAGTCATAAAAACTGATTCTCTCTTCTAGCGCCAGTTTAGATAATTCAGTTAAATCAATAACATTTTTATCTTTTTCATCATAAGAATTGTATAATTCTGAGACCAAGTTACTTTTCCTAGCATTGGCAGTCAGTATAAGCATATTCCCCATATTTATATACTCTTTAAATGTATTAACCGCATTAGTTTCATGTAATAAATCCAATGTACTATCTGGTGTTTCACACATAAAAAAGGACTGTTCATGGAAACTTGTTAAAATAGCAAAGCGAAATGCTAAATCTGTAAAAATTCTCTGAGACTCTGATAGCATAAAACTCTCAGTCCGTTCTTTTCCATCTAATGAAAATCGAATCATTGTCTCATCAATTGATTCGTCAGTTATAAATGGTAAAGATAATTTTACAACATGATTCCCACCAAAAAAAGATTTGGCATACCTGCAAAATATGTTAGAAAAGTCTCTAAAATTATTAACTAATTTAGCTTCCACTTCTTTTTTCATCACGTTTTCTTCTTCTTTTGATGTATTATACGCTAATAATGCTTCATCCCTATCCTGTCTAGCCTTTTCCAACCGTTTTGCATCGTTTTGTTCTAAAGCACTATTGATTGGATTAAGAGAAACTTCAATTTGATTCTTTTCAGATATTTTCTGTTCGATATCCTGCTTTGTTAAGCTAATTTGCTGTTTTAGCTTTGCAAGTTCTTTTCTTAATCCCTCTAACTCCTTATTCTTTGACGCTAATACCATCTGCTGATTTCGTCTCTCAATATCTACTTTTACCAAATCAGGTTTTTCTTCAATCTCCAATTTTGATTGGCAAAATATGCAATCTTCTGTTTTTATATTAAATGAATGCTTTTGTCCGCACATCGGACAAACATTTTCAATCATCTTTTTAGAAAATTTTGTATAAAATTTTGTATATTGACTAGGGAAAAGATTTTTATACCATATTTCGTCCAATTCCTGAATTTTTTCTTTTATTTTCTCAATTTCTTGTAATAACTGTAAAATACGTTCATTCTTCCTCTGGTATTCTTGCTGTCTTTTATTTAATTCACCAGTATTATACTGTATATCATTATCAAGTTTGACTAACTTTATACGTAGCTCATTCTCATCATTATATCGAGAATCCGTTTCTCTCTTCTCCTTTTGCAAAAATTTTGTCATAAAGTTAGCTGTCTCACTAGCTTTTTTATATTTACTTTCTAATGCTTTAGTCTCTAATTTTTTTTCACAATATTCTTCATAAAAGTCCTTATCTACTATATACTTTCCTATTATAGTCTCTTGCAAATCGGCACTCCAAAAAGTAAACTTTCTCCCTTCATCAAAAAACATCACATCCAACAACATATTTATTAATGTATTTACTCCCCCGGGAAGATCTGTTGACTCTTTTATTCTTTCTTGATATTCATATATTAAATATCCTTTCAATTCTTCCGCATTATGTTCCCCTTTTTCACGAGTTTTAGAATATTTGCTCTCATACGTTTTATATGTTACGACCTTTCCTTTTATTTCCTCATCATTAATAATAACTTTTCTCAAGCTACAGTCATTCAGGGAATGAGTAACCTCATACTTATCCCCATTGATGTAAAACTTAGATGTTACTTGCGCCATATCTTCAAATTGAATAACGCGATTTATAAAAAAATCTTCGTCATATAATGGTCTATTATCTTTTCGTTGCTCATTTCTAGTTTTAGTTTTAATTCCCCCTCTATATGGTCCTATGATAGAAAATAGGATAAGCATCAATAGTGTACTTTTTCCCGTACCATTTGTACCAAAAATAACATTCAACTTAGAATTGAATGTTATTTTTAATGGACATTTATATAATCCATAATCAGTTATTACAATTTCTTCCAAACGAGGCAAATAAAATTTATTCATAAAACTGCCTACCTTTCTAACACAATTACACCCTCCAACAATTTTTCAACTTTTTCTTTTTGTTGTGGGCTTGTTTTCAAATTTCGCGCATCTCTGATCTCCAAAACTTTAAATCCTTCGTTTTCTGCTATTGATGCGCATATTTCCAATGTATTAATTAATACATTAAAATAGGCAGAATTGGATACATTAAAGTAAACTCTCCCTCTCACTTTCATTTTTCTGTATAACACTTTGAATATATTTTGCATATCAACAAAATATAATCTTATCATATCTATAATGGACTCATTCCATGCCTCCGTGTCCTTTGAAGCCTGCTCAAGCTCATTTAAAGTGTTATATAACAACTTATTGTTTACACTACTCTGGTCTTTCCACTTAATCTGGACATGGGATCTAAGCGTTTTTTCTCTCAACATTTTGATTTCGTTATAATTTTTTGTAAATCCCAATGTTTTTAATTCCAGCATATATGTGTCAGTGTAATCTCGTGAATTTAAATATGGCGGTGATGTTATAACCAAATCAATTGAATTATCAGCTATTTTTTTTTCAATTCCAATTCTAGAATCCTCGTTATACAACCTAATTTTATTATTAACGTTTGTGGTATAGCCTAAATTACTAATGTCAACTCTTATTTCCTTCTTTATTTTATCATCAAATTTTGTAAATACATCTTCCTCTGTAAGTTTCTTTTCTTTCCAATCTCTTTTATATGACAAACATTTTCCATTTCGGTATAAATTACTTACTTCTAACAAGATTGATGCTAATGCCACTTTATACAATTCTCTGTAAATTTCTTCTGGTATTGTTTCAATAACACTTTTTAATTTTTCAACCCCTACTGCAACTGATTCATCATAATTCCATTTTTTCTTGCCATCACCCTGATAAAGCGTATTAAATTCTGTTATCAATTGCACATTTGCATTTTTTCTTTCTCGTACAATATAATCGTACCAATAGTCAAATTTATTCAGATCATATGTTCTTTCCATTTTAACTCGTGCAATAAGATACATCAAAGGATTAACTTCAAACGAAAAACATGGTATTCCACAATTTTGCAATTCCAATGCGGTAGTTCCACTTCCTGAGAAAGGTTCTAAACACATCAAATCGGTACTTTCCATTTCAGCTACAATAGATTGGATAAATTCTCTGGAATATCCCTCAACAAACGGATACCATCTATGAATAGGCTCTTTCTTGTTTTTATTAAATTGCATTATTCTACCATACGTTTTATAGTAATCTGTGTGTTTATACATCTTTTTCACCTTTTGCGTAAAATTTACCATAATAATTATATCAAATTTCTTTTAGAAAATCCATCGCTTTCTAGCCTTTTTATTTAATCCTAAAATGAAATTTTAAATTCCACTGCCCTACAGGGCGGTAGAATTTAGTCCTGCACAGTAGATATTTACTCTTTCATACATCAGTGTTATTGTAAAAGTTCCTTCTGACAGCAGTAGAAGGAGAATTATCATGAGTAAATATATCCCTGGAAACCAGAAACATCTAACACTTAATGACCGTATCTACATCGAAAACGAATTATCCAAAGGTGCGACTTTTAAAGACATTGCGGCATTCCTTTGTAAAGATCCTACAACCATCTCAAAAGAGGTTAAATCACGACGCCTTTCTGACTGGTACCACAAAGGAACTTTCTACAATGCCAAAAACTTTTGTGTACACCGCTATCACTGTAAAAAAACAAATGCCTGTGGAAAAATCATGCTCTGCGGTATTAAATGTACATCCTGTCCAACCTGCAACCAAACCTGTAAGGATTTCGAAAAGGAACGGTGCTGCAGACTTGATAAGGCGCCTTATGTATGTAATGGCTGTCCAATGAAAATCAATCATTGTACCATTGCCCATAAATACCGCTATGATGCCCATTTTGCCGACCGTAAGTACCGCGAATTATTAAGTAGTTCCCGTGCCGGAATAAATATGATCCGGCATCAGCTGCACCAAAAAGACCAGATTGTTACTCCGTTGATCGCACAGGGACAGTCACCCTATCAGATCCTGATCAATCATCCGGAACTGGATATGTCTGTCCGCTCCATGTACACATACATCGATAAGGGACTGTTCACAGCCAGAAATGTGGATCTGAAAAGGCAGGCAAAATTCAAACCAAGAAAGTGCCACAAAACACAGATCAAAGACCGCGAAGTATTTACCAACAGAACCTATGCAGACTTCTGTTCTTTGGAATTAAATTCTTATGTACAAATGGACACAGTAAAGTCATCAAGGGACTCCCAGAAAACACTGTTAACCATGATCTTTACAGAGGAAAAACTGTTTCTTGCATTTCTTATTAACCGGTGCACAAAAGGTGCCGTCCGTGCTGTATTTTACCGTTTGGAAAAACGTATGGGAACGTATGAATTTACATCTGTTTTTGAAAATATCTTAACCGACCGTGGCTCTGAATTTGGGAACCCAGAAGAATTAGAAACTGGAATTACCGGCATACAAAGAAGCAGCATTTATTACTGTGATCCAATGCGTAGCGGACAAAAAGGAACCATCGAACAGGCGCATACCATGCTCCGCATGATATTGCCTAAAGGAACATCCTTTGAATTTCTAACCCAATGGGATGTCAATCTTATTGTGAATCACATAAACTCTACCCCAAGAGAAAGCCTTGACGGCAAAACGCCGTATGATGCTGCCCTGGAAACACTTGGAGAAGATGTTCTTAAAGCCTTTCAGCTCAAGCCGATTTCACCAGATGAAGTCAATTTAACGCCTAAGCTGATACGCTTTAAGAAGTAACTAATTAACTGATCGAAATCTGCTGTCAGACTGGAAGTAAACATTTCACATTTTTTAAATGTGGCTGGTGGAATTTAGTCTGACACACCGAATTCCAGTAGCCTGTTTTTCATGCCATAAAAACAACAAAATTTCGATAAGCTAGCTTAATTATAACAGAAAGCAAGAGATTTTGTTAAAAAAACTCCTGCAAAATCAGCAAAATTTAAAAGCCGATGGAATTTACTCTTGCACTGGAATTTACTTTTTCAAGTCAGCCTTTTTATTTAATATTACGACAGATATAAAATGGTCCACTATTTATCAAGGAAACTTTCATATGAATATTACTGATACATCAAATTAAATAGGCAGCCGTCTGTATTTTTACAGATTACTGCCTAAATTTTTGTTAAAGCAATAGCCTACACCCCAAACCGTCTGTATATAAACAGGCTTACTTGGGTTATCTTCTATCTTCTTTCTAATATTGCGAATATGACTCATCACAATGTTGTAATCCCCGGAATAGGGCTCTTTCCAGACGATATTATAAATCTGTTCTTTACTGAACACTTTGCCTGAATTTTGAGCCAACAAATTTAAAATCTCAAATTCTGTAAAAGTCAACTTTATCTTTCTGTTATTCCGGGTTACTTCTCTTCTATCTGGAGAAATTGACATATCATCAAAGTATAATTCTGATAACAGCTTTGTCTCTTCTATCCTATAAGTTCTCCTTCCAACCTCCAAAGCCGATAACACAGAATTTATCATTTCATCTTCATCATCTTCAAAAGATAATAATAATATCTTTCCTATGCTACCACCTCCTAAAGTTTACTCGATCATAACTATCGACTTTACAATATCAGTTCTTGCAATAGAACGCAGAGGGATAGCCGTTGCAACCAAACAAGCAATGACAGAAACCACAGCCGCTTCCAAAATGGAAATAATCGGTACTGTTCCAAATTGCAGAGTATTATTGACCGCTGCTTCAATAAAGACAGAGCAGATGTAACCTAACAAACCTCCAAAAACAGAAGCAATCAGCCCGTAATATGCGCCCTCCCACAAAAAGGTCTTGTAAAGACTTCTCTTGCTCATACCAATGGCGCGCTGCATACCGATTTCAGAAATGCGGGTGTGAATGTTAGTATAAACCGTATTGATGATATTCAACGCACCGATAAATTCAATGAACAAAATCAATCCACAACAAAGCATATTGATCTGCGCAAAACTTTCTGCAAGTTCTGCGTCCGATTGCAGATAGGATAGCCAATGGCTGCCTGTGTTCCGGCTACACCATTCGTCTAACCATGTTTCAAACTGTTCTGTATCTGCGTCCCCGGTCAAGGTAGGATATGCTTCTGCATATTGCTCCTGTCCCGTGATAGCAGTATAAGCAGCGTCACATACGATAATCTGTACGCCGTTTACAAAGCCCTCGTTGTTGATCGTAACCGGCTCATCTACAATTCCGGCGACACGCAAGGTCTGTTTGCCGACTTGTATTTCGTCATTTACAGACAATTCCGTATTCTCTATTTCCTGTCCTGCGACAGAGAAAGGAATAGGATTTTTCACAAGGCAAGCTGTTCCATTCAGCAAATCCACTTTATCATTCTCGCTCAATGTGGAAATGGCAGAGGTCAAGCGTTCATCATCAAATGCGGCGATATGCAGGGCTTCCCAAGTCTGCAGGGGAATATCCGTATCTACGGGAATTGTCCCGCTTTCGTCAAACTGATAAACGGTCAACATTGTTGTGGAAAGGCTGTCTACCATTTTATTCTCGCGCAACTCATTTACAGAAGCAGCGGCAATACCCATTGTTTCATTCGTAACGGAATAATCGCCCAAGTGACTATCTTTTAGTGCCGCACTTGCGTCCAAAAGTCCGCTGAATGATTGCAGGGTAACAAATACCGTAATACTCATTACCATAGACAAAATTGTAATAGCGGTGCGTCCCCGATTTCTTTTTAAGTTCAGACGGGCGTAAAATGCTTCAAAATTTCTTGTTTTTTTTGCTTTGCGGTGGCGGCGTTTCACTTTTGCAGACTTCCCTGACATAGCCACCGTTGGAGAAACGCAGGAAGCGTAGCGGGCTGCGGGAAATAATGCAATACCCGCAAAAATCAGCGTGATACCTACGCTTGCTACCAAAGGCAGGATTTTACTGCTACTATTTGCTTGAATGGTTGCGGTCAATTCCTGTGTCGTGCTTACCATAAACAAATCGGGGTTTAGGAAACTCATGGCTGCGGTTAATATGCCCTGTGAAGATAGAAGTCCCAAAATAACACCCACCGGAATACCAATGCCACAGAGTAAAAGGCGTTGCATCGTCACCAATCTATAAAGCTGTTTCTTCTCGCCGCCAATGGCACGGAGCGTTCCATATTCCCTGACACGCTTTGATACTGCGATTTTCAGAATGTTATAAATGACAAGCCCTGCCGCAAGCAGAACAAGGACACCTACCATAACGCAAGCAACCGTCATAAAGGAAAATCCTGTACTTTCGGTATCTGTTGTTCCTGCTTTTTCGTAAGCAATACCAAGCGTTTCTAACAAGATACTGTTGTACTGTATATTTGCTTCGTCAATAGACAGTTCTTCCTGAAGCTCATTTACAATGGATTGAAATTGCTCCGTACTTTTCGTTTTGAAGTCCGTAGAATAAAGCAAATATCTTTCGGGCAGTAAGGCGTTCGCTGTCCCCTCGCCAACAACGCCCTCAACAATGCCGCTGCTGTAACCAAGATAGCTGTTTTCCAAGATACCGCAAAGCGTAAAATCGGCAGTGTACTCATACGCTTCTGACCTGTCATTTCTCAAATAACTTCAAGCGGAAGACTGATTGTATCGCCAACCTTACCGTCAAACTCCAAATATTGCAGGCCATTTTCCGGCAAAGCGATTTCATTCTCACGCTCCGGCAAATGTCCCTCTTTTACCGTGCTGATCGACGGATAAGCGTTCAATGCGTCCCTGCAATACTCACGGAGATAGAGCGTTAATCCGCTGTTCTTCAAATCCATATAGCCAACATTGATAAGGCTACCTGTGTCAATCAGTCTGTTATCTTCGGAAAGATATTGTGCCTGTTCCTGAGATAATTGATGAAAGGTCACATAACGATCACCGTTCAGACTTGCCGCCTGGCTTACACGCATAGCCTGCAAAATACCGATAGACTGACCAACTACCGTAGTCATAACCGTAGATAAAATAACGGCAATCAAAATCAGTATGGAAGTGACTCTTTGAGCTTTCAGCTCTTTCCGTGCAAGGGATAAGTAGGATTTCATTTTACAGCCACCTCCGTAAGTTCTCCGTCTACGATAGAAAACTGACGATCTGCCATTTTTGCAATACGGCTGTCATGCGTGATAATGACAAGTGTTTTTCCTAACTTTTCCCGAATATCGCAAAGCATTTTCATTACCTCTCCACCGCTTTTGCTGTCAAGGTTTCCAGTTGGTTCGTCTGCAAAAATAATATCGGGCTGTGCAATCAAAGCACGGGCAATCGCCACACGCTGTTGCTGACCGCCGGATAATTCATGCGGCAGATGTGATAAGCGTTCTTCCAAGCCCAAAAGTTCCGTAAGCAGCTTCAAATATTTTTCGTCGGGCTGCTTTTTATCCAACAGCAGGGGCATGATAATGTTTTCCCTTGCTGTGAGAACGGGCAAAAGGTTGAATTGCTGAAAGATAAATCCTATCTTCTGACGGCGAAATGCGGAAAGCTGTTTATCACTGCCATTGTGAATATCGGTATCGCCATAGTAGACAGAGCCGGAAGTCGGTTTATCCAATCCGCTAACGATATGAAGCAGCGTACTCTTTCCGCTACCGGACGGTCCGATAATAGAAATGAAGTCGCCCGAATGAATAGTCATGCTGGCGTGGTTGAGCGCGGTTACTTGACTTTCACCCGCACCGTAGATTTTTGAAATATCCTGTACTTGAATATTCATAAAAAACTCTCCTTATCTTGTGACAAATCACGTGTGATAGGGAGAGTATATCGGGCAAATCTCAAAAATCCCTCAAAGTTTCAAAAATTAAAAACTGCTGTTGTCTTTGCTCCGTGTTCCATATTTTCAATTGTTAAGCTACCGTCATGTTTTTCACATAGTAGCTTGCAGATATAAAGCCCCATTCCAAAATGTTCACTATCGGATATTTCATTGCGAGAAAACGGTGAAATGCCTTTTCTTAATATGGTGGCAGGAAAACCGTTGCCATCGTCACAAACGGTTAAAATCATTTGCTTTTCCTGATAGACTATTTTAACGGTAACTTTATTTTCTGCATACCGCAACGCGTTACTGATAAGATTCTCCGCTGTGTTATAAACAAACTGCTTATCAATATACACTTGCACCGCTGTCCCGGAGTGGGTTATATCAATTTCTTTGCCTGACGCTTCAGCAAGTATGGTAAGGCTGCTTTGTAATTCCGATTGAATATTCTCTTTGTCATAGATATGCCGTTTGCACTCTAATTTCGTAAGCGCCTAGTTTCAGGGTGGATTTAAAATCATCACAAAATTTGCCATAATTATAGATGATAGATGCCAGCATTTTACTACAGTATCGGCGCTAGATACTATAAATGCGAGCGTTTTACTATAACTATGGAGGTTTCCTGTATGAAAACGCAAAGACGCACAGCAGACGAACGATATCAACTTATCATGGAATGCCGCAGCAGCGGTCTTAGTGACTACCAATGGTGTACAGAACATAACATCAATCCCGGCACCTTTTACAACTGGGTTAAAAGACTGAGAAAAAAAGCTTGTTATGATATCCCCTCTGCCACAGGACGCGGCGATTATAAGCCAGCCCTTAAACCGGATGTTGTAAAACTTGAGGTGATACCTGATCATCAAAACCCGGGCATTCCAACTGTCGAAAGCACAATGCTTCCGCTGGAAGAACCCTGCCCCGCCATCGAGGTCATGCTTGGGACTGTTTCAATAAAAATTTCAAATGATGTTGACCCGAAGCTGCTGTCACAGATCCTTAAAGCTGTGACAGGGACATGTTAGGAGACATCACTGTCGCAGACGGGATTTATGTGATCTGTGGTTATACAGATATGCGCAAGTCCATTGATGGATTATGCGCTGTCTTAAAAGACCAGCTGAATATGAACCCTTCCAGGCCAAATGCAATCTATCTCTTCTGTGGCAGACGTAGTGATCGAATAAAAGTGCTTCTTCATGAACGTGAAGGATTTGTACTTTTATATAAGCGACTGGATGCCAACGTAGGAAAATACCGTTGGCCGCGCAACCGTAATGAGGTAAAATCCATTACATGGAGGCAGTTTGACTGGCTTATGTCAGGTCTTGAAACCGAGCAGCCAAAGGCAATAAAAAGTACCGGAAATGCTTGATTTTTCAGGATTTTTCGCTTGTTTTATGGTATAATTGAACCATAGAAAAGGAGCGAAAAAACAATGCCTTCAGGAGTAAGAGATATCCAGCTCTTAGAGCTTAAGGATACGATTTCACAACTGAATAATACAATCAGCACTCAGAACGAGCTTATCCGTTCCCTGCAGAAAATGCTGCAGGAACGTGATGCCAAAGACAGCGAAAAGGATCAACTGATCGCTAACCTTCAGGCACAGTTGGACTACCTGAAGACCAGACTTTTTGGCTCCACCAGTGAGATCCGGCATGAACAGCTCCCGGGACAGTTGGATCTGTTCCACCTGCAGACGGAGGATGAACCGGAACCGGTGCCCCTTGAGGTGGAAATACATTGAGGTAAAAGCACACAAGAAGGCCCGTAAATCGAAAGCTGCTTATGATGAGGTCTTTGCTGATCTTCCGACAGAGAATGTTTATGTAGATACTCTTACGGAAGAACAGAAAACGTGTGATGTTTGTGGAACAATGATGGTTCCTATCGGACACGAACCCATCCGGACAGAACTGCGTTATACAGAGCCAAAGCTGGAGCGTATTGATTATTATGCGACTACCTATGAGTGTCCACAATGCAAGGAAACGGAAGATCCCCGGTTCATCAAGGACGAAGGAACTCCTGCACTGATCCCGGGGCGTTATGCATCGTCCGGTCTTGCAGCACATGTGATGTATTATAAATATGTCATGTCCATGCCCTTATACCGTCAGGAGAAGGACTTTGAACACCTTGGGGTAAAGATCAGCCGTACGACCATGGCCAGTTGGACCATCTACTGCGCAGAGAATTACTTTTTGCCAATGTATGAATATCTGCACCGGAAACTGTTGAAACGCAGATATCTGATGGCAGATGAGACTCCGATCCAGGTATTAAAGGAAGAAGGCCGCAGACCACAGAGTAAATCTTATGTCTGGCTGGTACGAACTGGTGACAATGGTGGGATTCCTATCATCCTTTATAATTACACTCCGACCAGAGCCGGCAGTCATGCCGCTGCTTTTCTTGCAGGTGCAGATCCCGGATACTATCTAATGGTTGATGGCTATAAAGGATACAACAAAGTGCCGGAGGCACAGCGTTGTTGCTGCTGGGCTCACATACGACGCTATTGGCTGCGGGCAATACCCAAAGGCCACGAAAAGGATTATACACATCCGGCAGTCCAGGGATTCCTATACTGCAATAAGCTGTTTGAGTATGAACGCTCTTATCGAGAAAAAGGATTATCGATCAAACAGACTTATAATCGCCGTCTGAAGGATCAAAAACCTGTCATAGAGGCTTTTTTGTCGTGGCTTGACCAGCTGCATCCGGAATCCGGAGACAGGCTAATCAAAGCAATCAACTACTCCAATGGTTGTCGTCCGTTCATGATGAACTATCTGAAAGATGGTGCATGCAGTCTGAGTAATAATCTCAGTGAGAATAGCATTCGACCATTGGTAGTTGGCCGTAAGAACTGGCTTTTCTGTGATACACCAGCTGGAGCAGATGCCAGTATGAAAATCTATTCTATGATAGAAACGGCAAAAGCCAATGAACTTGATCCACTTAAATATCTGAGCTTCCTTCTGGAGTATCATCCTGGTGCTGAATGTCAGATGAGGAATTGGAACAATTTGCCCCGTGGAGTAAATTGGCTCAGAAAACTTGTAAATAAAATGTAGTGAAATACTCGCATGTCTGGCATCCTAGCGCAGGGTGTCAGATTTCATTTATAGGGTACGCCATAAAACTATGCGTTTACTCTTTTTCAAGCAGATGTGCCTCATTCAGTACACATACAACTTTCTGTCCATGTACGCCGTGTATGATCTCGATTTCTTTCTGCAGCTGACGTTTAGCATCTCCACGATAGTACTTAGACTCGAGTCCCAGCTGGTCAAGCAGACCTTTGTAAAACCATCTTGGCGTGAGTTTTGAATCTGACAGATAAAGGAATATATATTTTTCCTTTGGAAGACTTGCCGAGAATCTGCGGATAAGTGTTGATTTTCCACAGCCGGCATCAGCTGTCACAACGGCAAAGAGCTGTCTGTCTGCTACATATGCAAGCCTTCCGAGGCAGTCTGTCATGGCATTTGATTCATACAGTGCTTCCGGTGGCACATTCCTTGAAAAAGGTGTATGTATAGCTTTACAAATAAATGATAAGACTATATTATTAAATAATAAAAGATACGATATGGTAAAAAAATTCAAGAAGAAAGGAACAAGAAGATATGGATAGTAAAATAAAAGCAGATAGACTTATCATTCCGGTGTATATAAACGAAAAAATTGTATTGGATATGCTTGCCATTATGGAAGACGGGTTTTCGATGGTAAGTCAGATAAATTATACAGAGCATAAAGAAGATTGTTCTACTCAAAAGATTGACGCAGGCATTTCGACTTCTGCAACATTGTTAAGCAAATTATTAAAAATTGATGTATCTGGTGAAGCAAAGCATAATGGGAATAGCGGTGAAAATGAAAATGTTGTTAAAGAAAAGGTACATACCAATGTTTCACTTTTGTCAAAGTTTCATGGATTTTTAAAAGAGAAAAACATATTAAAATCAGAGTTGGATTTTTCAGAAATTCAAATAGGGGATTTTATTGAGGTGGAAGGAGAATTACAAAAAAATCCAATAATAAATTATATGGATAGTTTTATAGATCTTTTCCGTATGGTCGACATTTTTGAAGAAGAACCGCAGTTGGGAAGTAAAACGCAGGCAAAAAATCAAAAAAAACAGGAAGATGAAACAGTAAAACAAATTAAGCTATTTGCAGATGAATTAAAGAATAGTGGTACAATAGATTTTATTTTATCTGATAAAAGAGGAACAACAGTGTTGTCAGTACAAGAACAATATCTTGAGAATGACAATATCTCAGAAATTATAGGTGGACATTTTAAAGTTCTTGGAAAAGTAATATCTATATGTAAAGAAGATACTGAAAATATTGATCTGCTTAGAAAAACATCATTATCTATCTTCCCTGAAGATATATTGAATGAAATGTTATCAGAATTAAAAACAGAAGACATGACACAATTTAAATTGCCTGAGTTGAAGACAAAAATAGCAGGTCCTTCTATGATCGTAATACCAATTGCCATTTATGCATAAAGAAATAGTGCATGTGATTGGATGCGTAGGGGTGGAATAATGGAGTTAAGAGAAAGTCGATGCGAGGAATAAAAGGGGTCTGACCCCATTAAAATATGAACAATTTTATTTTAAAAAGGAAAAAACATATTGTAATTTGCGGGGAATACAGATTACTCTGTTTACAGTAATCAACGGCGAAGAAGTGGAATATGAGTTACCACTTTAGGAGTTAAATGAAGATTTTGAAATTGGTATGGACCAAATAGAAATTGAGATGAATATGCCGTATATTTCTACGAAGATAAAATTTAAAGATAAGAATATTCTAATAGAGCATCCGGAATACAAGAAATACGAAGCTGTTTTATATGCACAGGACTTAATGATGAGTTATGCACCAATGCTTATAAAAAACAGTATTTAAAATATTGGATATAGGGCAAGCTTTTGGAAAGGATGGAAAGAGAACCGCTTTTAATAGATTATCAGCACATTCAACACTTTAAAAAATATTGACTGATTTGTCAGGCAAAGTATGCAGATAAACACATTTATCTAATGTTGATGGAGTTTAAACCACAGTTAATGTCTGCTTTTTGATGGTATTTCAAAGAAATATACTATGACAGAAGAAGAGGGTGATAAACATATGCATGATGTTTTATGTAATTTGCCTCGGTTGGACCAAGTTATAAATATTACGGAAGCTGCATTGATTAATTATTTTAAACCAGAGTACAATGTTAATTTTGTAGAAAACTTTCCAAATGAAAATCATAAAGGTTATAAGCAATATTTTGAGTTGGACTATAATTCTTTATGCGTGGAAATAGATTTGGAATTTGATAGTCTTAATTGGGTACAATTATATTCTGATGCAAATAAAATTACTACCCCTATTTGATTTTATACAATATCAGATATATAATGATGACAATGGATTAAACATGTATGATATTTTTAGAAGTGAAAAGGTTTGAGATAGATGATAAAAGTCAAGTTCCTTTGATGGAGGAATTCTAGTCAGATTTACCTTTTGAATAATTTATAATTATACGTTGTTGCTCTGTTTTTTGAGTTATATAAAACTAATGAAGAGGAGTGATTATTTGGGAACAGTTGTTGGAAGGATTTTAGATTGGTTATTGGGTAAAAGTCAAAAAGAAAGAGATGGTGCAATATTTTATTTTAAGTCATTGCTATTTCTTATTTTGATTGTGATATTAGTAAGCGACAAATTTTGGAATATGAGCAGTAGTATTATAAACTTGGTGAATGCAAATGTAGTACATTATATTTTCAAAATTTCCTGTATCGGTATTCATTTTTTTACAAGTCTTGCAATAATATCATCTGTGGTGGTTTTGGTGGCTACAATAATATGTTTAATAACAAGAAAAATAAAGCGATTTAAAAAATATGAAGATTACTTTGTTCGAATGAGAATAGGGGCAGAGTTTCGCTTGACATATAGTGTTGAAGATATATTACTTTTTTTGTTAATAGCATACATTTTTGATAAGAATATATTGAAAAATTACATAGACATTTATGCTGACTTTATAGTTTGGGTGTTAGGTATAATTTGTGCGTTTCAATTTTTGACGTCAAGTGTAGTGGGTATACTTAATCGTTTCTTTATGCTCAAGCATTATGATGAAAAAGAAAAGTAAGTAGTTTAATGTATATATGGTGACTGATTACTAGTAGTGGTAGTTGGTCTTTGGTGCTAGAATATAAATAGTACAAGCCCAAATGAAAAATTCCAAATTAAATGGGAAATTGAGCGAAAATATCATTTATGATAATATCTATAGAAATATATTGAGATAAAGAGGAATAATTTTGATGAGCGAAAATAATAGAAGTGATTATGAAAAGGAAAAAGAAGCCAGGGAAAGACGATTAAGGGCATATGCAGAGGAAATCCAAAAACAGATTTTAGATAGTTCAAGTGAAATTGTGCATCAGTTAGTAGAAGAGAGACATAATCAGGGCTTAACACAGTCGGATATGGCGGAATTGACCGGGATGATGGCATCCAATATAGCCCGTTTTGAAAATGGTGGAAGAGTACCTACGTTATTAGTATTACAGAAATATGCAGGTGCATTAGGAAAGCACATAGAATTGAAAGTATGTGACAACATGGAATAATTAATGCAGATTGATATTATTAATGATATCATCATAAGAAAGAAGACGGCAAGAAGATTAAGAGAACCTTATAGCAAATCATTGGGTGATGGTATTTTTGAAATCCGTGCAAAGGTAGGAACAGATATAACAAGAGTGTTGTATTTTTTCTATTATGAAGGGAGAATAATCTTAACAAATGGATTTGTTAAGATTATGCAAGAGACGCCATCAAGTGAAATTAAAAAGGCAAAACAATACCGCAAAGATTTTTTAGAGAGGTATAATAAATAATGAGTGAATTTCAGAAATTATTTACAGGAACAATTAAAAGATTCTGAATTTAAAAAGAAATGGGATGATATTCAGCCAGAAATGGACGTTATTCGTGCTATGATTGATGCTTGTATTGAACAGAATTTAACTCAGAAAGAACTTGCTAAACACATAGGAATTGATCAGGCAGATATAAGCGAACTTGAAAATGGAACCAGAAATCCATCTTTAAAACTTCTGAAACGTCTTGCTCGCGGTATGGGAATGCAATTGAAAATTGAATTTGTACCAATGCAAGCATCACGGAAATAACCCGGTGGGAAAAGGGGTATTGCCCAAAAGTAAAATGGGGTCAAAACATATGTGGTTGGTAATGAGCCGGACGGTACTAACATCAATATGTGAGACTTGGAAAACAACGTCATGAATCGAAATACCTGACTGTCAAATATTTGTACGAGGAAAAACAATGGAGTATTAACTGGATGTGCCAGCACTTAAAAATTTTCTGTGCAGCTTACTACAAATGGTTACATCGATCTGTTTCAAAACAGGAGGCCGAAAATATAAAATTGGCTGAACTGATAAGAGAATATGATGAATGCTTGGTCATATTCTTGGATATCGGCGGATGGCAAGCTGGATCAATCATTTCAACCATACCAGCTACAGTCAAAACAGGGTTCATAGAATTATGAAGAAACTTGGGATTCATTCTATTATCCGCAAAAAGAAAAAGAAATATCAGCATTTCAGGCCAGAAACAACAGCTGATAACAAGTTGAAAAGAAATTTCAATGCAGCAAAGCCTAACGAAAAATGGGCTACAGATGTAACAGAATTCAAAATTTTCTGATACTGGGAAAAAGCTTTATCTTAGCGCTATTTTTGAAACGATAACAAACTTGTATTTGATACTTATGATAAAGCACTTAGGGATAATCCTGATGCAAAACCAATTTTTCATTCAGACAGAAGTTATCAGTATACAAGCAGAATATTTCAAAACAAGCTTAAACAGCAGGGGATGAATCAGTCCATGTCACGTGTCGGGCATTGCATTGATAATGGTCCAACAGAAGGATTATGGGGAATTATTAAGTCAAAAATGTATTGTATGTATAAAATAACCGATGAAGTATCCCTACGCTCTGCAATTGATAGTTATATGAAATTTTATGCCGAAGAAAGACCTCAGGAAAGATAAGATATTTCGTGACAAGATAACAGATACTGCGTCATTTGAACAAAAATTTTTTGATCAATATTTTAGAAGGGGATGATTGATAGAGTAGTGGTTAAATAGGAAGAACATTTTGTAATTTTTATGAGAATATGACAAAATGTAAATTGTAATAGTAGAGAGGAAAAGAAAGGTGATTTTATGGAATATTATATTATGAAAGTATATAAAGATGAGAAAGAAAAATGTCCGGATATACAGAATGGATTTAATCAATATGATTCTAAAGCAAAAAAAGGAATTATAATTTGTTTTGTGGAAATGATTTTGGGAGGAATAATTGTGACGCTTTCAATGCCTTTACAATGGAAGCTGATATGGCAAATTTTGGGCGTTATACTTTTAATTGTCGCAGTATTGAGTCTTTTAATTATTGAGAACAAAAATGAAAAAAAGTATATGAACAATTTGATTCAATCCCATAATAAAAAGATTGAACTTTTGGATAATATTTTAAAAAAGGATGAATTTCAGATAAATACCAAAGAAAAGATTGAAAATTTAATTTGTATATATCAGGATTACATAGACAAAAAAATGAGGAAGAAAAAGAGAGAAATAGAATTATTTTTATGATGGCATCTGCTGTTGCAGGTATATTGACTATTTCATTCGAAAATATGGACAAGATAGGAATAAATTTTTCAAGTTGGTTGTATTTAGCTGCGATTTTACTTATTTTTACTTCAATTGGAGGTTTATGGATATATGCATATAAATATTTTGAGTCATTAAAAGTAAAATATGAAAGTATGATTAAAGATCTGAAAGATGTATTATTGATGAAATATTAAGATGAAAAACAGGAAACTGTATTTGGGGTAACAGGAAACTGTCCCTTAAAAAATATAAATTTTTTAAGGGACTCAAGGAATAGAGACAGGTGTTATTTATGTGTCGCTTGGTATTGAATTGTGATATTAAAGAAAAGGAAATACATGATAATTTACTTCCAGGATTATCATATGGAGAACTATGAGAAGAAGTGAAAAAAATTTCCCTTTGGGAGAGAGTGAAGTATATGAAACTTTGAGAAAAATGTGGAAATCAGGATGGTTGGATGAATATTCGGAAAAACATTTTTTAATCCGGTTATTAAATGGGGATGATTTAGTTAGAAGAATGTTTAATCATAATAAATGTACATTTGATGGTGTGATTGGATATAATGCGGACACTTTTTTGATAAACTTTAATTTTAGAATAAAAGAAATGATTAAATATTTTGGAGAGAAAGAAATAGTAGGTTTTATTAGAAATCAATTGAGTGCTGGGAAAAAACATTATAACCAAAATATGTTTTTTCAGGCTTTGTCTGAAATAGAGATAATAAGATATTTTTTAGCATTTGGAAATTCTTTTGAAAAAAAGTGTGAATATGAACCGCATGTGCAAGGTTCAAAATGCAATCCAGAAGCTAGTATAGAATATAAGGATGGGACTCTTGTTAATATAGAAGTTAAAACTCCAGAATTTACTGATCAGCTTCATAAATTTGACAGATATATGCCATTAATTTTGTTGAATGATGAGGGGAGATATGAATTTGAAAATGTTTGTAAAAAAGTAGGGGCATATGCTATAATGCCAAGAGTTATGAAATTAAAACAATTTTTAAATTCGGCAGCTACAAAATTTGAAGAAATCAAAGATGGAAAAATGGTATATAATATTTTGTTTATTAATTGGTCCTATACGGAAATTTCACCAAATGGATATTATGAGGCATGTTCTTTATTATATAATAACATAAATGGAATTTTAAAACACCCTAAAATTGGAAGAAAACTAGGTATATCAGAAGATGTATATAGAAAAGTGAGTGCGGTGTTTGTATATCAGTGCCCTGACGAGATGATTATTTATGGAGATTTTAGATATTTATTTGCTTCTCGCAGTGCTTCTTTTTTGATAAATCCTTACATAATTGATACAAAAGAAAAGAAGGATAAAATATGTCGCTTAATGAGATTTAATAAAAATGATTTTTTATGGGACGAAAGTGTTATTGTCAATTTTGATGTGGATGAAAAGCATTTGAATAGAAAAATTATTGAACAGTTAGGAGAAGTAGTACAAAAGAATGCATTAACTTAAAAAGATATAGCATTGATGTAGAAATAGGATGATGGGGGAGCCGGCGCTGATGCGCCGGCTTGTTTATTATATATTTTTTTGCTGTGCTATGCTTTTTAGAAAATAAAACGCGAATTGTCATTTATATAAAAACTGCTTGATAAACGATTCGCATGAGAGTATTGTATAAGTGAAACGTAGATAATATACCAAAAAAGGAGAAATTGATTTATGAATAATACCTGTTTTGTTATTATGCCAATCGGAACACAAACTATCGGTAATACTATTCTTACAGAAGATAAACTAAAAGAAAAATATGATTATATTATCAAAGAAGCTATTTTAAAAGCTGATTCATCTCTTGAAGTGGTTAGGGCAGATGAAGAACTAAATCCAGGTTCTATTAGTAATGATATTTTTACAAAATTAATGTATTCAAAATATGTAATCGCGGATATAACATATCCAAATCCGAATGTGTTTTATGAACTTGGTATTAGACATGCAATACGTCCTGGTACTATATTAATTAGAGAAAAAGTTGATTTTTCTATTCCGTTTGATATATCTCATCTTAGACATATAGAGTATTCACAAGAACCATCTGGTATGAGTAAATTAGCAGTTGAATTAAAAAGAAGATTTGACTTTTATAGTCAAAATCCATTAAAACCAGACAATCAATTTCTTGAATTATGTTCATTTATAAATTATCAACCTGTATCTTATGCTGCTCCTTCACAATCAAAAGAAGATATGATTGGAAATCTATTTGGCATGATTTTATCTAATCAAAGTCTTTTTAAGGCATTTACTGATGATAGCCTTAGTTCAGATGAACAAAGTCAGATGATTTTTGAGGGACTAGGAAAAGATCCAGAGGCGGCTAAAAAACTTATATCTACATTGTATAAAAGTGGTTTGTTAGAATAGGAGTGTTTAAGAAATAATTAGAATATTGGTTTCTGCTTTATTTTGAAAAACGGAACAAAAATACAATGGAACTCTATTACGGATGAAGAAGGTAACAAAGTAAAGTGAAACAGACATCTACTATAGATATTTAAAATCCCTTCTTTAAAAAAATCTTTGACAAGGGATATTTTAGCTTCGGCTTGTTTATTACGTTATACATTGGACTGATTAAAACACAAATTAATATTTGAATAAAGATAGCTGATGTGTATGAGGATGCTATATAACTAAAAGCCGAAAAATGGTAGAAATAAGATGATGGATAATCTGGGAACATTTGTGGCATGTGAAATTACGTTGTCATCGGTAATTATATCGATTTTTGGATTTATTTTATCAGGATTAAATGCACGATATATGGGGTTATCAACAAAAGCAATAGCTTTTAGGAATTTTGTGTTTCCGTTTAATGCAATACGATGTTTATGGATTGTTATTATTGCAGATGTTATGGAAATGTTTATGTATTTATTTGGATTACAGACAGCTACAGTTTGGTGCTCTGTGGTTTCGATAGTTACATTTATGTATTTTACCAATATGGTGTATGACCTGATGTCAAAAAAATCTAAAATTTATTTGAAAATTTGGAAAAAACTAGGGGAAAATGGAAATAAATTACAGGAGAGGATATGTGAGAGAATAAGAGAAATGTTATGTGGAATGGGGGAAAATTATAAAACGGATAACTTATATTACATAGAAGATCTGATTACGTTGTTTTATGTAAGAGAAAATTTGATTAAAAAGGGAGAAAACATAAAATTTATTGATAAAATGGGAAGAAAAGTTTTGAAGCATAATATAAAGAAACAAGGCAGTATGTTTCAGAAGGCATGGGAGGATAAGTGGAATCATTATACTAAGAAAAAAGAGTCGTTAAAAGATGCTAAGAGCTGGTGTGAAAAATTAATGGTCAAAATTAATAATTAAGGTGTTTGTTACATAAAAGGGGCTGTAAAAAGCCCCTTTTTCATTATCTCCCCACGATATCAGAGATGCCAAAGGGCGTGTCATAAAAGGCGGTCCAGGCATATTTGCGGTTGGATAAAAGCGGTGGCAGATCACCGTCGTGAATGTGCATGCCAAAGAAGCCGGAGGTTCCCGGGGTATTCTGATCGGGAAGATGAAAGACCTCGACCTGTACGAGAACACCGCCGGCAGAGGTGTTGTAGAATGTGGCAAGGCCCCGTACAGGACTTATGGTATCTCCCTGTATTTTGGCGATAGCGGCAGGACGTGAAGAGGTTAAGAGCTGGATAAAATGAGGAGCAAGCATAAAAAACTCCTTTTTCCTTATGGTATGCGGGAAGATGTTTTTTCACAAAACGCGAATTGTCACTTCGATAAAATATACTTGATAAATGATATAGAAAAGGGTATTGTAAAAATAAATACATATCGCAGGAAGTCATGTAGATCAGGAGAGGCAGGATTATGCATACGGAAGAGAAAACGATAAACAGGATGCTGGGCTTGGATCAGTTGAATCAGAATGCTCCAATGTACAAACGCTGGACGAAATATTGTCTTCAATGGTATATACGAAAGGCAAACAGAAACAGGATAGGATATTATTTTCTGTCAATTATTACAGTATTGTTTCCGTTGTTGAACGCAGCATTTATTAATATGGATGAGAGATATTTACCGGAATTTATGAAGGCAGATATTTCGGAGGTACATATGTTTTTCACGGTTCTTTCCATCCTGACATCCCTTGCCAGCAGCATGCTTGCCTTGTTTAATGTGAAAGAAAAATGGAACATATATCGATCGGCAGCGGAATATCTTAAGATGCAGTATGTGGAATTTGAGGAATCAGGAACGGAAAAGACCGGGCAGGAAATCCATGAATATATAAAGAAAATTAATGATCATATGCAACAGATACATGCGAAATGGCAGTCGGTGGCTTTTCAGGAGGAAAAGCAGCTGACGCAGGAGTGAATGAGAGGATTGTGCGGATATGAAAGAGATTCCGGATTTTGATATTGAGTTATCGCAGGCAATGGATTATATCATGGGGAGTGATCTGGCCGGAAAAGCATTTGATGATCCTCCATTTTCGCAATATACAAATGTACTGCGTTTACTGGTTCAGGATGTGGACCGTCTGGCAGACAATTGTCATATGCCGGAGTTTACGAATCATGCGCTTCCACATATATGCAGCGTTGTGCGCAGAGCTTCAGAGTGGGGTGTTTCGGCCGGCTGGCTGGAGCTCCTTTCAGGCCAAGAGGCGGGTTTTTTACTTCTTGCACTTGTGATTCATGATATTGGAATGCTTTCACAGGATGCACAGGATCTGCCACAGAAGGACAGGCTGTCAAATATGAAAGGATTTTCTGATATTTCCAACTGGGTAAGACGTACCCATGTGATTCGGCTGGAAAATCTGATAAAGCGTCTGCTGAAGGAAGCGGATGGCTCTGTGAACTGGAATAACCTGGAAGACGAGATGCAGGTTGTGATTGGAATGGCAGCGTCACATCAGAGCTGGGAGTGGGAGAAAAACTTTATTTCCCATAGGAAATCAATACGTGCATTGGGTTTGTCGGAAGAAAAAATTGCTGCATTAAATGCAATAATTGCTGTTTGTGATTTGCTGGATGAAGATGCAAACCGGTGTGATACGATTACACTTATTAAATACAAACACGGAACGATGGAAAATATGGCACATTGGATGCGGCATGCACTGACCGTAGAAGTGGATGGGGTGAGAAACCATACCGTGACGGTGACATTCAGAAAACTACTTCCATCCGAAAAGAAGCATGAGAAAATATACCGTGCACTGAGAAATCATTATCGTCTTGTAAAATTGTATAATAATCGGTTACAGACAATTGGGGCGCAGATAGACAATATTGTTTTTCAGCCGATGGATGGTCTTCCGGAACTGGTAGATGAAGTATCTGTGGAATTACAGAAAATATGGGTGAATTTACCGGAATTTGAGGATTATGTTGTAGAGCAGCTTTTATCAACATTTATGCCGGAGGCATTGAATCAGGATAATGGAGATAAAAAGATGCGTAAGCGGCTGGATGCGCTGGGACTGGAAACAATTGATCTTAGTCAGGAAACATTTTTTATAGAGCCTGAAACGGTTTATTTTTCGGATGAGAGGATATTGTTTGAAAAGAAAGCATTTCATAATCGCCTTAAGTATATAAAGCAGCAGGTGGATGCGGCATATCTGGATCGGAATATTGGAAAAGTACGGCATTTGTGCCGGATAGTACTTCAGGATTGGAAGGAAGAGGTTTTATTACAGGATATATACTGGCTGTTTGTGTATTTAACAGTATTTCAGAAAAATATATATGAACTTTATGAGGTGGAGAGAGTTTATGAGAACCAGCTTGAAGCAAGGCACCGGACGGAGAATCGTAATAATCACAAATTAAAAACAGAGGGCGCATATCAACCGTTATTGGATGTATTGTTCTGTCTGCAGGATCTTTGTACAGGAGCCGAATGGTATGCAAAGTATCGGGAACATATAAAAAATGGCAGTTATGATAAGCTGGTGTGTGATGATGCGACAGAACTGCTTCTTGAAACAATTGTAGGTTTATTATGGTATTACGATTCCGCAGAAAATGATTGGGCAGAAATAGCGGATGAGTTGATACGAAGGATTCCGGATGATTTGAGCACAAAGCTAAGGGAATACAAAACCAGATTAAAAAAGCAGACAAAAATTATTTACCATGCAGATAACAAAGAGTTAAACAGTATGCGAAAGAACTCTTCTGATCCGTTGGAAAAGGCATGGATTGATTTCTGGCAGGAGGACTGGAGAAAGCAGAAAGAAAATATACCGGACATGAGCCGGATGGGAAATCGTGATCCGGATTACAGGGAAGCGATTCAGGCATATTTCAACCTGGTGCGCAGAGATATAAGACTCTATGAAGAGTTTGAAGACCTGGGGAGTGAGAAACCGGAGGAAACACCAAAAGACAGTCCACCGGAACTTCTGGCGGGAGAAAATGATCAGAAAATAAAACCAATGATGGTCGAGCCACCGGAAGAAGACAACAGGCTGGATGACACGGATGAGGAATCCGAATTTGAGGAACGGGAATGCGAAATAGGTGTTTTTCGTTTTCAAAGAATTGTTTCGGAGCAGAGGCTTTCGATTTTCGAGGAACAGCGAAATTCATGTATGGAACAGATATTATTAAAATGTATGAGAAAACCAAACAACTCGCAAAATGAGCGTATCGGTTTATTGTCTTTGCTTGCTTTGCGGACGCTGAATGCTTTGCGTTATTGGAATTTGTGGCAGTACATTGAAACAATCCGATTTCAAACCAGAATAGAATATATGAATGGTGTATATCTGGATGAGGATGGAGCGTATTGCGGGGACGAACATGCATTGACAGATTGTTGTAAGCATTACATCCAGGGATTGAACAGGGAGGAACTGACAGAAGAAGAACGGAAGAAACTGATCTATTTTATGGAAACCTATAACAAAGAGGAAATCGATGACATCGTAGATTTTATTACGAAAAAGAGTGTTCCGATCCAATGGCCGTTTGCAATTAAGCTGGTAGATGCATTTGCACCGCATATTTCCGGGCAACAGATAAACGAATTACTGCCGTGGTTGATTCGGTATGATAAGGCTTATAAAGGACAGTTTCGGTATATTAACACAAAACAATATGTTTTTTTACAATATTGGTTCGATAAAATACGGGAAGATGATTGGGAGAATATAAAAATATTAATAGATCCTGTGTTTAATCATCAGACCAGTATGATATCAAATGAAAAAATGATAAGTGTTTTCTGGAATTATGCACCGTGGAATTTGTGCATGCATTATCTTGAAAAAATGAAAGAGTTTCCGGATAATGTGCGGAAAAGCTGGCAGATTTACAGTGCCGTTATTTCGTTATCGCAGAGAAAAAATAAAAATGTGAATGATTTACATATTTTTATGAATGAGATAGAGGCGGATTTGAATCGCAAAATAAATCAGAAACAATGCAAAGACGATTTCAAAGAGCACGCATCTGATATGAAACGAAATTATGAGGAAGTGCAGAAACTTATTGACGTGGAGAATCTGTCACAATTGGAACCGGTAGATCTGACGATGATCCGGAAGGTATTAGATGAGATGGAGCATCACATAGAGAAAATGGGATCTCTCGGGAGTTATGACAGAGCGCTGATAAATCCGGTAAGAGAAGCATTCACAAATAAAAACTGGAAGGTGGATGATATAGAGCAGGAAAAACAAATTGTAGACCGCATTTTTAATGTGATTAATAAATACAGAACAAAGCGGATTTTTGTCTGGTATTATCGGGATTTCTGTGATCTGCTTGTGGCAATGGAGAATACGGGAAGTGACGAGATATGTGAGTATATCAATCGGCTGGCTATCCAGAACCTGCTTCGAAGTGATTTTAGGGAGGAGACAGACGAATATGGAAAAGATGGTCCATATCAGACCTTCCGGTTTCAGGTAAAAACAAAAAACGAGTATTATATCGCAGTGATACTTCTGTTAGTGAGCGGAGTTACGGAAATACAAAGAAAAAATATACCGGAAGTTATTGAATATACACTCTCGGCGTTGCAAACGGATGAACCTGTTTTATATAATTATGCGATGGTTATATTCAGCTATTTTTATTTGCAGGAAGAGGGGGAGAAAGAAAGTATATCATTGGCTGCCGAAGGGCTGCAGTTTATTGCAGGGAGATTACTGGCAGGAAAACGGTATGTTGCAGAGAAAAAAGAGGACAGTATAACGGAATATGTCAGACTTGCAATAAATGCGATGCAGGAGTCCGAAAAATGGTTTGGAAAACATGGATTTAAGCAAAAAGCTAAAAGCAATTTGGCATATAAGAGAATGTTTGCTGCATTTTTCTGAATCAGACGGAAAAGATAAGGAGGCAATTTATGAAAACAATCAAAAAAACAATTCTAAGTTTTACACTTGTATTTTTTATGATGATTTTGCCAGTCGGTGACAGTGCCGGCATGGTAACGGCACAGGCACAGACAATGGTCTATGTGACGCCAACCGGCAGTAAATACCATACCCACAAATGCGGGCGGGGAAATTTTTATCAGACGACACTTCCCAATGCATTGGCACGCGGTCTGACACCGTGCAAGAAGTGTTTTGGCTCATCGGGCGGATATTCGCAGACGCGGAAATCTTCCACGACAACCACGAAGAAGACAACGAAGAAAAAGAACACCAGACCGAAGATAAGTCCGCTGTCGATCAGCAGTACAAAGATTGTGCTTGTAAAAGGACAGAGCAGGAAACTTACGGTAAAGGGTGGTGCAGGAATCGTTTCCTGGGGCAGCAGTAATACAGCGGTGGCTGGTGTCTCCGCCGGAAAAGTGGTCGCAAAAGGAAAAGGCAAGGCAACCATTACGGTAAAGAAGGGAACGCAGAAAAAATCCTGTCAGGTGACAGTAGAAACGCCGGAACTGAATAAGACAGCAGTGGAGATGGACGTGGAAGATACGGTTTCTCTGGATCTGAAGGGATGCAGTCATGACGTGGAATGGACATCTTCTGATGACGATATATGCGAGGTAGAGGATGGCATACTGATACCGTATAGCAGCGGTACGGTTACAGTCAAAGCAAAAGTACATGGTATGGTGTGGAAATGCAAGGTTGTTATCACAGACAGCACAGAGGATGACTGGAACGATGATTTGGATGATGATTCGGAAAATGCCGATGACGGATATATGGATGACGAAGTGGACGCTGCTGCATAAACCAGTTGACAGATTCCTTTCGGAAGTATAATTATAAAAAACAAAGGGCGATGTTGTTCAGACACTGCCCTTTGTTTATTCTGGGGAACTTACAATAACAAGATATCTTGATGGACAATTACCTTCAGTTAAATATGTCGTTGTGATTCCAAAGGTATATTGGTATAATAAAGGTACTATAAGAAAGAGAATGTAAATGGTAATTGGCAGGCGAGAGGGTATTTTTCTTTCAATACTCCTTTGAAAAATAAGAAGTTTACAATTTCATCTAATACGAATGCAAGATATAGTGATGCAGTAAGTTATACGAGTGTTGGAAATAGTAAGAATGCAGATCAAGAGTTGAGTACAACACATAACTTAGGTTTAGGAGAACGATTTACTGGTAGTTATCGTAGTGAAGTATTTGATTTGTCTCTGAGTGGTTCTGTTAATTATAATTTGGTTCGAAATAGTAAGCAGGAAAATAGTAATCGTGAGACTTTTGATTATTATATTGGAGGTAATACTAATGTAAATCTTCCATGGCAAATCTCAATTTCTACAGATATAAACTGTCGATTTAAAGATGGATACACTGGTGGCTTGAATAATAATGAGGTGTTGTGGAATGCGCAGATCTCAAAGAATTTCTTAAAGAATAATTCAGGAACTATTCGTTTTAAAATTTATGATATCTTGAAACAGCAGAGTAGTTTGTCCCGTTCTATAAGTGAAACAATGATGAGTGATACGGAATATAACACTTTGGGAAGCTATTTCATGGTACATTTTGTATACCGCTTTAATACATTGGGTGGAAAAGCACCGGGTAGACGTGGTCCTGGCGGTGGTCCTAGAGGTGGACATGGCTACGGCGGAGG